>JAESFX010000247.1_pt1 | contig 35578 bp, 30 predicted proteins | sample 9269501 | NCBI WGS metagenome assembly JAESFX01 (sample SAMN14515570, study PRJNA621655) | algae metagenome | isolation source: Desmonostoc geniculatum HA4340-LM1 and co-occurring heterotrophs from cave... | place: USA: Maniniholo cave, Kauai, Hawaii | collected 2009-07-28
ACCAATGTTGAGGTCTCTGACATCAACTTTGTCTTGTCCTCGGACAAAATCCATGACGACATCGTTTTCTCCATAGTATGCCAAATTGAAGACATCATTTCCTGTCCCACCATACAAAGTATCATTGTCTTCACCACCTTCTAAACGGTCATCTCCTTGTTCACCAAACAGGACATCATTACCACTAAATCCTCTGAGGGTATCATTACCTAAACCACCAAATAATTGATCTGCATAATAGTTCCTACCATCAACAGTCTGAGCCAGGTTAACAGTATTCAAAAGGAAATCACTGGCTTGCAGTAGGCTAGGATTGATGCCATTGAGTTTTAGTTGGGCAGAATAACCACCAAAAAAAGTTGTAATTAAAGCATTATTTTGACCGTCATTAGTAATCAGCTTTTGCAGTGTAGTCCAATCACCAATGTTGAGGTCTCTGACATCAACTTTGTCTTGTCCTCGGACAAAATCCATGACGACATCGTTTTCTCCATAGTATGCCAAATTGAAGACATCATTTCCTGTCCCACCATACAAAGTATCATTGCCTTCACCACCTTCTAAACGGTCATTTCCACCTTGTCCAGAAAGGGTATCATTACCGTTTAAGCCTTGAATAGTATCATTTCCAGAAGTACCGACTAAATTATCGTTATTGTTCGTTCCTTTAATAAGCATAGTTTTACCGTCCTTTTTTCGGTTTAAGATAGTGCAGAAATACTTTAGCACACAACGTAATACGTACTACACTATTTTCTAAATTTAATTTTTGATATTAAATATTAATTCTTATGATGTTGACCACTCTGAATCAATACATTATTTTTTGTATCGCAATATAATAATGCACTTGGATTTTTAAAATTATTTGTGTAGGTGGAGAGTATGGAATCGGGAGTAGGGAATGAGCCTTTTTGAAGTGTACGGATTTTTTTAAATTAAATGATATTCCTATAAATGACTCCATCCACATGGGTTTGAGTCACTCAACTCGAAAGCAAGCTAACATTACTTGTGCCTGTCAAGCAAAATTTATAAAAATCAACTGTATTTGGATTTGCTATTGAATAATTTTAATTAATAGATGTGATAATACCAATATTTTGATGAGCAGTCAATGTAGTTTCTGAAATCTTTTTTTTGGAAAATTTGGACAAGCATTCTTAGAGATTGAATATGGCAGTCCAGTTTGATTTTTGAAAAAGATTACAAGAAAATACACGGCTCAGCTTCATTTGTAGAGCCTATGAAAACTAGAAGGCGATCGCGTCCTCTTAAATCAATGATGCTACTAAATTGATAGTATGGTGATCCTGCTGAATTAATTAGATTAAGTATACAGACAATAGGGCTATTTAAGCCTCATAATTTGACGTAATTGACTAAAATCACACACTTACTGCGATCGCACTGTTGCAGCGATAGTACGATTGTATTGTGTACCAAAAACACTATCGAATAGATTCCAGAAGTTCTCTAAATCAGAAAAGGCATTCAGTTGGTTATATGTTAGCGGGAGTACGAAGTCGAGGAAATTAGTCATAAAATGTAGGGCTTGTGTTCTGTAAAAAAAGTGATAATTCTTGAACCTAATAAACTTTGTCGTTTCAGGCTTTTCCTGACAACTCTTAAAGAGTTGAAAACAAATAGTAATTTTTTCCCAGCAAAAAATAAAGCTTTAATTTAGAAACACCAAAATTACAGTTCAGTAGGCGATCGCATAACTTTAATTTACTGATATTTAAGTTAATTGGCATGATAAAACGTATTTATGTTTCGTTTTGTAAAAATTCTGGAATTATTAGTTTCTGAGGTGTTTATTGATTTGAAATTTCATCAAATAGATTGATTTTTTAACGCCGACTTACTCGATCGCCCACACCCAAGTCACAAGTCTGGGCGATTGATTACGATAATTGTTAAGCTGTTGTTCTTGAAAAAAAGGGGAGAAATTTATGGAGTATAATTTTCAAACATTGGCTGAACTTTACAAAAACACACTCTTAAACGATGTCCTCCCATTTTGGGAAAAATATTCCCTCGATTGGCAGCAAGGCGGCTATTTCACCTGTCTCGATCGCCAGGGCAAAGTGTATGATACAGACAAATTTATCTGGCTGCAAAACCGCCAAGTATGGACTTTTTCCATGCTTTACAACCAGTTAGAAAAACGCGAAAATTGGCTGAAAGTTGCCAGTAATGGCGCTAACTTTCTCGCCCAACACGGCAGAGATAGTGATGGTAACTGGTACTTTGCCCTGACTCGTGCAGGAAAACCACTGGTTGAGCCTTACAATATTTTTTCTGATTGCTTTGCGGCAATGGCATTTAGCCAATATGCACTCGCATCCGGCGAAGACTGGGCGACAGATGTGGCGATGCAAGCTTACAACAACGTTTTATGCCGCAAGGATAACCCCAAGGGCAAATATAATAAGACCTATCCCGGCACACGCCCGATGAAATCCTTGGCTGTACCGATGATTTTAGCCAACCTCACTCTAGAAATGGAATGGTTGTTGCCCAAGGAAACCCTAGAAAATGTCCTAGCTGAGACTCAGGGCGAAGTCATGACCGATTTTCTCGACCCAGAACGGGGACTAATGTACGAAAACGTTGCCCCTGACGCTTCCCACATCGATTGTTTTGAAGGACGGTTGATTAACCCAGGTCACGGTATTGAAGCGATGTGGTTTATCATGGACATCGCCCGCCGGAAAAAGGATACCAAAACTATCAACCAAGCTGTTGATGTGGTGCTAAATATCCTGAATTTTGCTTGGGATAGGGAGTATGGCGGCTTATATTACTTTATGGATGCAGCCGGTCATCCTCCACAGCAACTCGAATGGGATCAAAAGCTGTGGTGGGTTCACCTGGAATCTTTGGTTGCATTAGCGATGGGTTATCGCTTGACGGGGCGTGAGGTGTGTTGGGAATGGTATCAAAAGATGCACGATTACGCCTGGTCACACTTTGCTGATTCAGAATGCGGTGAGTGGTTTGGCTATCTGAATCGGCGGGGAGAAGTATTGTTGAACCTCAAAGGCGGCAAATGGAAAGGGTGTTTTCACGTACCGCGTGCATTGTACCTTTGTTGGCAGGAGTTTGAGGCATTACGATGCCTGGGGCGGTAAACAACGCAATCAGTTTAATCTCTGCTAATGTACAAGTAAAAGTGAAATCAGTGCCACTAGGATGAATGTTGTCACACCGAAACGATTTACGATCGCAGAGTACCATCAATTGATTGAACTCGGATTTCTGAAAGAGAAGGATCGGATTGAATTAATTCGAGGAGAACTGATTCAAATGACTGCAAAGGGAACACCTCATACAGTTTGTAGTTCTATTTTATGCCGTCAATTGGATCGGCTTTTAGGCGATCGAGCAGTCATCCGTGGACAAGATCCTATCACCCTTCCTAATCAAAGTGAACCTGAGCCGGATGTTGTCATCGCACGAGGAAAAGATGAAGATTATCTCCCTCATCATCCTTATCCTGAAGATATTTTATTAGTAATTGAAATTTCAGATACAACTTTAGATTACGACCAAACAACAAAGCGATCGTTGTATGCAGAAGCCGGAATTTATCATTACTGGATTATGAATTTACCTGCTCGTCAACTTGAGTGCTACAGCCAACCTTATCAAAATGCTCAAAAGCAGTTTAACTATTTGAGCAAACAGATTTTTTTATCGAATCAGTCGGTGGTTATTCCTGGATTTGAAAATGTAATATTGGACTTGAATCGGTTATTTCCAGAAAGTTTTGGTGAATGATTTTGTCAGTCTACAGTGTTAATCACAACCTAAAGCAGTCTCATATAGCAATCCTATTTGAATTCTGAACAGATACGTAGTAGCGTGGCAAGGCTAAAATCTTGCAATAGATTAGCGCTAAAAACATTGAATTTAAAAGTTAAAAGCCCATTTTATAATGCACTATTTTAGTCTTGCCACGCCAGTAGGGTGTGTTACGGCTTCCGTAACGCACCATTATCAAGGGTTGGTGCGTTAGCGTTTCGCGTAACGCACCCTACAAATACCTACTTTTATTCAAAAATAAAATAGGAATTCTATATAATACTTATGTACTTGTAATTTATTTAGTAATTATGGTGCAAATAATACAAGCGCGGGATACCAGTCTTTATGAACTAGAAGAAAAATTTGGTTTGCAATTGGTTACAAATACTGAGTTCTTTACAGAATGGACAAATGATTTATCACCATTGAATGATGCAGAAAAATTATCATTAGAACGAGTTAAAAGCAATTATTTAAATTTAACTCAACGTCGTCCAATGTCAGAAGAAGCTGTGAAGATGGTAGTGCTATCTCCACTGCTAGATTTCGCAGGTTTTTATCAGCCACCTTTTGAAATTGAAACTGAAAAATCTATTGATATTGTTGCTGAAGATGAAAGCATAATAGTCAAAGGTAATATTGATGTTTTGGTAATTCAAAAACGTCTTTGGGTACTAGTTATTGAATCTAAAAGCACTAAATTTGATGTCTTAGCCGCATTACCCCAAGCACTTGCTTATATGCTTGATACTCCCAATATTGAAAAACCAACTTTTGGGTTACTTGTCAACGGTAGAGAGTTTGTTTTTGTCAAGTTAGTTCAGCAAGAAAAGCCAAAATATGCTCGTTCTTATGCATTATCGATTGAACGCGATGCAGAATTTCAACAGGTACTAAGTGTCTTAAAACGCATTAGTCAATTAATTTTGTTGTAGTTAATTCCCTAATCACAAACTAAATTCGGCTGCATTATCCTCATCGACATCTGCATCTTTCCCTACAGCAGTAGGTTTAAATTTAGAGTCATGAATCAATTCACCAAATGAAATTCCTGGATTTTGGAAAAGAATATTCAGCACACTCATAAAATCTCGCACAATTTCCCCTGGTGTCAGTAATGCTTCTGCACCCAAGCGATTAATAATTTCTTGGACAAAATCTTTCAACTCACGATTTGTCAAAGTCTGTTGATAGCCAAAATTGACTGCATGAATTTCAGCTAAACGTTGCAAAAGCGTCAAAATTTCTGTTTCACTTAATGGGTTTAGCCGCATCACTGGCCCTAAATGTTCCTGAACATTAGCTTGTGTAACAAAGCGGCTTTCTTTTGTGCGTCTTCGCCAAGCTTGGTCTGCAAAAAGTCCTCTATTTGAATCTTCTAAAAATTTGGTTGTTCCACCAACAACAATGCCAAGATGTTCTGCTTTACATTGCATGGTGTCGTTAAACATTGCCAGCAGCCTATTATAGTTCTTTTCCCGCGTGACTGTAGTAGATATTTGATATAAATGTACAGCTTCATCAACTAAAATTAATAGTCCTTTATAGCCAATTTCAGCTACAAATTTAGCAAACAATTTGATGTAGTCATACCAACTATCATCATCAATAATGACGCGGACTCCTAAAGCTGCTTTCGCCTCAATTTTAGTAGTAAATTCTCCACGCAACCAACGCATTGCAGCATTTTTTAACTTATCATCATCTAATCGGTAGCCACGCCAATAAGCGATAATAACACTACCAAAATCAAAACCGTGAACTAAATCTTCAATATATTGGACTACTTCCCTAATTTTCGATTCAACTGCGTCATCAAAACCATCGTCATTGGGACGCATTTCAGTTTCTTTAACTACTTCTTGTTGAATTTTATTAATCCATCCTTCCAAAATTGAGACTAAAGCGCCGCCATCCGGACGAGTTTTTGTAGCTAGATGGCTCATTAATTCTCGATAGGTTGCTAAACCTTCATTATTACTTCCTGCTAATCGGCGTTCAGGGGATAAATCCGCATCAGCTACGACAAAACCTTGCTCCATCGCTCGGTTACGAATTAGTTGCAGTAAAAAGCTTTTCCCTGAACCGTAATTACCAATTATAAACCGAAATGCTGCTACACCTTCTGCAATATCATCGAGATTTTGTAATAGGCTTTTGAGTTCTTTTTCTCGACCTACTGCTATATGTTCAACTCCTATTCTTGGTACTACCCCTGCACCAAGGGAATTAATCAAAGCAGTGGATATTTTTTTCGAGATTTTGAGCTTTGCCATGTATTACACTTCACTTTATTATAAACGCAGAAGCACGCAGTAACGAGTTAAGGTATATTCTCACCTTATTAATAATCTTACAACCTCAGAATTCTTACATTTGAGTATGTCTAGCCATAAGATCATCATACATTGCAATCATTTTTTTTACCTGAGTCTTATGTTCTTGATAAACTTCTGGAATTTCGGAATCTGAATCAATTATTAATTCACCAATAGTATCATTTGCTCGTTCATTGATAGAATCGATTAGTAGGTTTGGCATGGTGATATTTACCTCAGCAATTTTTTTAATCGCAGCTTTGGTATTATCTTCTTCAACTATAGCTTTTAATACTTGTAATTCATATCCTGGTAAATTTTCCAGAAAATTAGTCCATTCTTCTGGTATATATTCTGATGTATCAACTTCTGGAGAACCTATGGTTGCTGAAGATTCAACTATTTCTGTAAAAGGAAACAATTCAAGATCGTCTTCTGTGGAATTATCAGCCAAAGGTTCTGGGTTGAAGGTTTCTGCTTGTTGGAGTAATTCCCACACTTGATTTTGCAGCAAGTCTCGTTCTTCTTGCAATAATGAAACTTGTCCCTGTAATTGCTGCAATTCTTCTTTTTGGGTTGCGATTTGAGTTTGTGAAGAATTTATAAGAGCTTGGATGTTTTCTCTTTCAGTTATTGTGGCTACAAGTAATTGGTTTTCTTTGTTTACCTTGATTTCTAATTCTTGAATTGCAATTCGTAGTTCGTATAATTTTTCTTCTAATTGGGGTTTGAGTCTGCCTAACAGAGTTAAATTACTTTCAATTTCTTGTTGTTGTTGCTGGAGTTCGGAAATTTGACTTTGCAACTGAGTGATTTCCGCACGAGATACATTACAATTCGACTCTAAACGACGCTTTTCTGCTGCGAGATTAGAAAAAGCATCGTTTAATTCTGCTTGATTTTTTTCTAAGTTATTCAGTTCAATTTGTAGACTATTGATTTCAGTTTCTAACTGTTTTTTTTGCCCAGCAAATGTTCTGACTTCTCGATGCAGACTGTCCCTTTGGCTACGATTTTCAGTTACTTGATTTTGGAGTTGTTTTGATTCTGCATATAATAAATTATGATGTTCTTCAATTTGATTTATTTCTCTGACAATACGAGCCTTCAATCCCTCCATTTCTTTAATACGCTTCCGGAGAGAACCTAAAACAAACATTTCATAATTTCTGCGTCGCTTATCTACGAATAATGCTGCTCCATAGATAATAAGTGCAGTAATTATACCTGTGAGAAAGGCTTTATTAAAATCCCAGTTGGGAACAAGGCTAAGTCCAAAACTCACACTAAAGGCAACTATGCCTAAAATAAATCGATTACTGATCGTTACTGATTGCATATTGCTGGTTGTTAGCGTAGTTAAGCGATTGGAATCACCCGTTTTCATACAAATTTTTAATTCGTAATTAAATTTTACATATAAATATACTAAGTAAAAGTCGTTTTTAATTTGTGGTTTTTGGTATCATAATCATTTTAAAATTTATAATCATCATGATTCATGAATAACATTGTTACGTAATAGACAAAAAGTGTCATCATCAAGGAATTAATTTGAATTTTCAGTAGTAGATGTATTGCTATTTGCTCCTGGAAATAGTTTTAAATCTGCCTTTAAAAAGTCGATAAACTGCCGCGCTGTGCGTCCAGAGCGACCATTGTGGCGAGTTGCCCACTGTAATGCTTGATATTCCAAGTCTTCTTGGGTAATATTAATTTCAGCTTGTGCTGCTAGATGATAGACAATATTTAAATAAGTTTTCTGATTTGCTGGTTCAAAGGTCAAGGTTAAACCAAAGCGATCGCTAAACGAAAGCTTCTCCTGCATGGTATCCCAAGCATGGATTTCATCGTTATCCTTGGGTGCAGGTCTATCCACAAAAAACTCCCGAATCAAATGACGGCGATTAGAAGTAGCATATACCACTACGTTTTGCGGTCTTGCGGTTAAATTACCTTCCAAAACTACCTTGAGTGCTTTAAAAGCATCATCATCTTCTTCAAATGAAAGGTCATCGACAAAGATAATAAATTTTTGTGGCACTCCTCGTAAATGTTCTACAATTTTTGGTAAGTCTTTTAAGTCAGATTTCGCTATTTCCAACAAACAAAGACAGCGATGGCTATACTCATTTAATAAAGATTTCACTAAAGAAGATTTTCCCGAACCACGACTACCATAAAGTAATACATGCAGTGCTACCTCTCCTGATAATAAAAACTCTGTATTTTTTAACAAAGCATCTCGTTGAGACTCGTAACCTACAAGTGTGCTAAGCTTAACCGGATCTGGATACCGGATACCGATAAACTGTCCACCTTGCCAGCGTAAAGCGCGATATTGTGCAAATAAACCAGAACCATATTGCCGATAATAAGCTGCTAACTCTTCTACAGCATCACCCCAATTATCTAACTCCTGTAGATATGCAGCAAATTTTGTCTCTACTCCTAGCAATTGTTTTTCTTCATACCACACTACTGGCGAAATCGGCATATGAGCAACAGTTTGTACCCACTCGCTCAAAGAAGCGCTGCTACATTCATAAAGACTTTGCAATACTTGTAAGTCGTGCTGAACTGCTGCTACTAAAGCTGGGGGTAAGTCCTCAAATTTTCGTTGTTGAGCAAGTCTTGTAAAGGGATTTTCACAAAAGAGAATTTGAGTAATTATATAGTCTTCCCAATTTTGATTTTTCGCAGCCAAAGCATGAAAAAAACTGCCGTAGGCTTGCAGACAACCGCGTGCATCGGCATCAGTGTAACGTATAGCTTGCAACAGGTCAAGAAATGCTATCCCCACTTCGCCTTGAAGAACAGATTGGTACAGTAAAAGTGATGCTGCTTGACGCTGGAGGTATTGAACTTTTGTATGGGAGGAAGTATTTGCCATTGGCATTGCTTGATTATTCGTCAATCAACTGGGTGATGTAGCTAAACAGCTATGGTAAATTGTCTGCTGACCTTGGCAGCAAAATCAAAATCTACATAGGTTTTAACAATGAATTTAAGTATAATCGCTGCTTTTGCTTACGGCATATTGGCGATCGCTGGTGGTATTATTGGCTATATTCAAGCTAGAAGTCAGGTTTCACTCCTAAGTGGTAGCATTAGCGGTTTATTACTAATTATTGCCGCTTACCTCCAACTCCAAGGACAAACTCAAGGTTTGATTTTAGCCGTCTTCGTGACTGCTGTTTTAGTGGTATTCTTTGCCTTGAGACTGGCTAAAACGCGTAAGTTCATACCTGCGGGATTGATGACTATTTTAGGTATGTTGGCACTGGCGGTGATGCTAAATGAAATTGTCACCATCAGGTAGCATCAGTTTTCAAGTTCCTAACTACCTTCGTGTTTTTTGACATAGCATTACTCTCCCTGTTTTGAGTACTTTTATTAGTACATTTATATTACATTAGGCTTGCTATCCTTGGCTAATATTTTCAGGACTTACGCACAGGTAACGGAAAATTGTAGACGCAAAGCGGCTTTCCGTAGGGGTACGGTGGAAATAGGAGTTTGAGAGGTTTCTTGCGTAAGTCCTGTTTAGTTAGGGAGAGGTTTGTCGAACTCAGCACTCTTCAGTTTTTGCTGGGGACTGCATGGGGGTACTAACATTAGATTTTATCGATTCTTTATTAGAAGTTGCTAGATATATACCCCCTAAAATTAGAGCCAGTCCCAGCAAGTTAAATACACTCAAGTTTTCCGAAAAAAGTATCCAAGCAAAAATAGCAACAATCACTGGATTGAGTAACAACAGTAAGGAAATGAATCCTGAAGAAAAAGTTTTCAAGCTGTATACAATTAGCCCATGACCTAAAGCTTCGCAAATAGCAGCTAGGGCAAATACTACTAACCACCCCGACAAAGTAACTGGGAAAACTTGTTTTTCAAAGATTAGCACTACTGGTATCATCAATGAAGTTGCAATAACACAACGCCACACGAGTATGGTGAGAATTGAAAATTTATTGCGGATCTGCTCGATGAGTAAAAAGTTTGCTGCATAAAAAACTGATGAGATGACTGCAACAGCATCACCTGTAATATTATTATCAGAGTGCAATAAATCTTCAAATCCAAGAGCGATCGCACCTAGTATAGCCAAGATTAAACCGATGATAAATTTGCGCCCAAAAATTTGACCAAAAAATAGCCATCCTCCTAATGTAGTAAATAACGGATTGAGACTACCTAAGGCATTAGCATTAGCAGCGCCAGTTTGAGTTAGCGACCAAGTCCAACATAATCGACCTAATACATGAACTAGACCCACTGCTATTAAAAATGCTATCTCTTTGATTGGATAACGCTGCTTTGGTAAAATCGGCTCATCATCTCTAATCTGAGTACGTGCTTGGTTAATTCCACTCCATAATCCAAAGATAATAGTTGCTATCCATAAACGATTAAATAATGTAGTAACAGCGCTCATCTGCCTCACAGCAATTTTAATAAATATTGCTGTTGAAGATAAAGCTAATAATGCGGTGACTACTATTATTATCGGCAGGATGTTTGCAGCTTTATTAGGTTTTTCTGGTGTTAGGCTTAATTGATTTTCTACCATTTCATTATATTTATTAAACAAACTGCCAATTGGTCATTTGTCATTGGTCATTGGTCATTGGTCATTTGTCATTGGTCATTGGTCAAACAGGGAGTGCTGTTAGCAATCTTTAGGGCGTTTAGCCCGTGCTGAGTTAGAAATTCTCCACGTGTCCTCCCATTGCCTGAAGTCACCAGCGCCGGAAGCTAGCGATGGTGACTTCTCTTTGCGTCAGCCTAAATAATATAGCGGGTAAAGCACAGATACCAAGCAAAAAATATTACTCACTCTTGGCTGTCCTACTAAAAACTCGGTAATACAGCCACGTAGTAGTTTCCTTCAAGGGAAACAGCAGATAGGTAAGAGGATTGATTGTCACAATAATATTTCGCAAGTCTCGCTTTGCCAAAAACAAGACCACACGAGCAACTTGCTGTGCAGACATTACTCCATAAGGGTTAAGTTGACTTTTAAAGGGACCGAGAATTAACTTGCGAATGATACAATTTTCATCCAAGCGCTTGAGGGTGACAATATCTCCTAGCGATCGCTTGCTGAGTTCATAAAGCGGACTCAGTGCTGGCGACACCTCAGCTTCAGAAGTGTTAACCCAAATTTCCTTAGTTGCTTTGGCTTGTGGCCCCGTGACAGTCGTCAAAAATATATCCATCAACCGCAATGCAGAAAATGTATTCACCTCATAGGAAGAGTTGATGGCTTCTGGTGTGCGACTAGTGTAGACATTGACTCCGTGGTTGATAATTAGAATATCAATTTTCTGTAAACTCTCCCTGAGATTAGCTTCATCACCCAATTGCCAGGGAACCACCTTTACCCCAGTTTGCTCTCCTAATTTTTCTGGATTGGTGGTTAATGCCACGACTTTAGCATTACACTTGACGAGTTCAGCCGTTAATGCTTGCCCCAAAGCTCCTGATGCTCCAGTTAAAGCCACGGTTTTACCCTTAAGAGATAGTCCTGTTCCCAGTATTTTATCGACTAAGGGAAAGACACCACTGTAATAAGCGTTGACATCATCAAAATGATGTCGCCAATGATAAGACCGGTTCACCCACCAAATAGATGGAATGGTTTCTAAAGGGCCGGGTAAGTGATTGTAATCTGTATCAATTTTTCCTTGGAAATATCGCACAGACGCGCCATACAAAAAGGTACAGGCATAAGCTACTCCCAGCCATAAGCCCATTTGTGGGACAATTAAGGCAAGTAGCGTTAAGACAATTACTAGTAGACTCGATTCTAAAATGTCGTGATAAAGCTGGGACTCTTGGTAAATTTTTAAAGAAACAATGGATAAATCCCGGCGATAGGCCATGTGATGCTTGTTGTGCCATTTAGCAAGCCAATTCACCTGATGACACAATGCATGATAAGTGTCTCTTAAGACCTCGGCGAGTAAAAGCGAGAAAAGCCCCCAAGTAGCAAACTGCAAGCAGGCGTTTACTAAAGCCCAATTTATCTGTAATCTTGCCGCAATCTCAATCCAGCTTTCGGCGAACATTTTTATCATGTTTGTTTACACTCGTTTTTCTTAATTATTCTTCATGATGGATTAAGGTCGAGTCTAAAACAAACAAAAGTCAAAGGGAATAGGGGAGTGGGGAGTGGGGAGATGGGGGGGATGGGGGAGATGGGGGGATGGGGAGATGCGGGAGATGGGGGAGATGAACTCTAAACTCCTAACTCTTAACTCAGTACTCTTGATGCCCAATCTAAAATCTAAAATCTAAAATCCAAAATGGTATCAGCTGACAAAACCTGCGGTAAAAATTTGTTCTGCGGTTAAATTTAAGTCTGGAAAAGTTGGTGATTGGATGCGGTTATCACCTCGGAATTTATTAATCTGATATTCTCCTTCGTCCAAAGAGCAAACTGAGATAGTCGGCTGTTTGGGTTTGCCAATGAATTCTCTACCGCCTAATGCCGCATAGTCTACAATCCAGTATTCAGGAATTCCCATTTGCTCATAGTCAGCGTATTTTTTGTGATAATCATCACGCCAATTAGTACTGACTACCTCCACCACTAAAGGAATAGATGCGGCTTGGCTTACAGTCGATGCTTTTTTCCACAGAGGTTCGTTTATTAAGTTGGGCTGATTGAGTATCAGGATATCTGGTGAATAAGCTGATTCGTTTTCCGGTGGTTTGACGAATACTGTTTTGGGGATAATGTAGGGAAGATTTAAGCGGTCAAATGCGACACTCAATTTTTTTACCAAAAATCCTGTCACCTCTTCATGGTCGCCTGTTGGTTGTGCCATTTCAACAATTACTCCATCATGGAGTTCATAACGTTTTTGTGGGTTGTCTGGGTACTGAGCAATAAATTCATCAAATGTAACTAGTTTGCGTAAGGCTAGAGTCATGGCTTTATTTAGGATTTAGGGGAGTAGGGAAGTTAGAACTGGATGAATCCACCTTTGAACTCCGTTAACGAGTATTTGAACTTCGTTATTCAAGGGTATCACGGGAGTCTTTGTTGCATCGCCCTGCACTTTTGTTGCATCGACCTGCACCTTTGATGCATCGCCCTGCACCTTTGATGCATCGCCCTGCACCTTTGTTGCATCGCCCTGCACCTTTGTTGCATCGACCTGCACCTTTGTTGCATCGACCTGCACCTTTGTTGCATCGCCCTGCAAAAATTAATCCATCCTAAGTTACACAGCAACTTTAAAAGACTTGTGTGTACACCGTAGGATGCTTTGGGGAGGGGAGACAAAGCGTAGCTTTGGCGGAGTGGGGCCGCGTTTAATAACTAAGTAAGGGTACATGATATTACAGCAGATTTCAAGGAAAGTGAAGTACACAACACAACTATTCGTCTGGTAGTCAGGTATCAACCCTGTTTTACTTCCCAATTCTGGATTCTGCTCTATATTGACATTACTGAGTGATATTCCGGGCTTGAGATTAAAAGCCTCATCTTCCTGTATTATTTTGTTCAAGCAGCACAAATAAAAGGGGCAGGTTTTAAACCCACCCCTTTTGTTTGTGATATGCTGCGCCCAACGGCTGTTGCTATAAGCTTTAAACTATCAACTAAATCCACCATATCTTCTAAAGAAAGTGCTTGACGGGCGTCAGAAACCGATTTTTCTGGTTCTGGGTGACACTCAATTATTAACCCATCTGCGCCGCAAGCGATCGCAGCTCTAGCTACAGGCGCTACCAATTCCCGTTTACCTACGGCATGGGAAGGATCTACAATCACAGGCAGGTGAGTTATTTGTTTGAGTGCTGCTACTGCGCCTAAATCTAGGACATTGCGGGTGTAATCATCGAAGCTGCGGATACCCCTTTCGCACAACACTACATCAGGATTGCCGTGGCTGAGAATATATTCAGCTGCCATGACGAATTCTTCAATTGTCGCTGCTAAACCACGCTTGAGTAATATCGGCTTACCAGCTTGCCCTAAGGCTTTGAGCAAATCGAAGTTTTGCATATTGCGGCTACCAACTTGAAGCATATCAGCGTGGGTGGCGATCGCTTCAATTTGGGAAATTGACATCACCTCAGTAACAACTGGCATATTGTAGTGCGATTGTACCTTTGCTAAAATTTCCAATCCTGACTCGCCCATACCCTGGAAAGCGTATGGAGATGTGCGGGGTTTGTAGACACCGCCACGCAAGGCTTGTACCGATGCAGGAGATAGGTTTTGCGCTACTGTCTCCATTTGTTCCCAGCTTTCAACGGTACAGGGGCCACCGATAATTACCAATTCTTCACCGCCGAAAGCCACTTTTTCTGAAAGTTTAACGATTGTCTGGTGGTTGGAATGGGATTTTGCAGCAAGTTTAGCGTTAATCATGGTTTAATTCTCCTGAAGTATTGGGGATTGGGGATTGGGCATTGGGGATTGGGCATTGGGTATTAAGAAAACAGTCCCCAGTCCCCAGCCCCCACTCCCCACTCCCCACTAAAAAAAGCCCGGAACCTGTGAGAAGTTCCGGGCGCGTTGTGACTCATTGGCATGACGCTATCTACCCGGAACCATATCTGGGCCAAAAGTAGAAGCCGTAAAACCAACTACCGAAATAAGTCGTCACAATGAAATTCTCCTTAAAAAAACAAAAACCGCAGAGTTCGCTCTGCGGTTCACCGGGTGGTTTCCATGTGGAAACTGTATTCACTCCCGGTGAACCACCCTATGCCAAAAATAAAAGTAGGAATTTGTGTTAAACATTTGCTCGGCGCTTTAGCTGGAAAATTTAACTTTAACTGGATAAACCTATGCACAGTAACATTAACAGGAAGGGTTAGTGGTGTCAAGACCCCCACAACAGCTAAAAAAGCGATAGACTCAGTACAATTGGGGGAATCAAGACTATAGCGTTTCTCTAGGAGATGCTAAGCTTGGCTTGCTTTCTGTACAGGAGTACCCGAAATTGATTCATCACGCTCTGTTCTGATGCCTAGCGCAATTCGTCCTTTGCGCGTCTAAGCTCGAAACCGCCGCACTCTGCCTTAAAAAAGTTTCAAACTTCTCTGCAAATTCAAAATGCTTACATTTTAAGCTTTATCAGCCTCAATTTATCAGAATTTGTGTAGTGAAGTGCTGGTTGCTTATCTGTCTAGAAGAAAGCGGCTTGCGATTAGACATTGTTAGAGTTATATAACTTTACAAAAATTGTTATGTCATAACTGAATAAATAGTGTATGTAATCAAAAATATATGAATAAATACAGACAATTCCCAGGAATTAGAGAAAACTCAGAACGGCGGCTTAGTCCCTCAAAAATTCCAAAAGGTAGGATTCCAGAATCAAAACATCTAATTTTCCTGACTTCTGTTTTTACCTTGCGAAAGCTGATTTCAGACAATTGAGAAATGCTATACATAATTGTTACCCAAGTCGTCATTCACCAGATCAACTTTTTAGAATCATCAGTTTGATTATGCCCAGTCCCAAAATCTTAGCCAAATCTTTTGACTATCATGAAGTTTACCCCTGCCCAGTCTGTCGGATAGGTAAGATTTCTCATATGCCATTGATGGAAGCTATGGCTTGTGACTTTTGCCAAGAGATTTTTACGGTTAACTTAGAACTACAGCAACTCAAGATGCCTTCTAGGCAACCACCCTTAGTTTGGCGTTGGAATGGATTTAGCTGGACAGAAGCTCAGTTAGAAGGTGTGGAATTAGGTTGGGGTTATGGATTAGCAGCTGCTGCTTTTGTAGTCCTTCCTACTACTCTCATTGGCGTAGTAGCTTATTATTTTCCTCCTAACATCAACGAACCGATTACCTGGATGCCATATATTTGGACAATATTAACTTTTTTGTCACATTTATCAATTATTGTTTGGATTTTTATTGAAGTTTATCAAATTCCAGTCGCAGCATATTTAAGAGCGATCGCGCGATGGAGAAATGGGGAGGTGGGGAGATGAGGGGGCAGGGGGGCAGGGGAGGCACGGGAGGCACGGGAAGAATAATAACTCCTAACTCCTAACTCCTAACTCCCCACTCCCCACTCCCCACTCCCCACTCCCCAAATATAAAAGATGCAGCCGATAGACCGCTGTATCACTCATAATTAAGTTGATTGTCCACCAAAATGGCGTATGAGCGATCTGGAGCGGTACTATAGAATTTTGGAATTAGAGCCTGGGGCAACGCTTGAAGAAGTGAACCAGGCTTATAAGGATTTAGTTTTTGTTTGGCATCCCGATCGCATTCCTAAGGAAAATCTCCGCTTACAGCAAAAGGCACAGGACAAGCTCAAAGCGATAAATGAAGCTCGTGAAAAATTGCGCTCTCTAAAAACCAAACATCAAACTACACATACACATCACTCACCGCCATCTCACCACCAAACACCACCTGAAACAATTCATGCACCATCAAAGCACAATCCAGACTTGAGTGGTAAAGACTACAGTCGGGCAAATTTGAGCAATAAAGACTTATCTGGCCGAAATCTCAGCTATGCCAACTTAAGCGGTGCCAATCTCAGCGATACTTTTATGCACAAAGTTAACCTCAGAGGAGCGAATTTATCTGAAGCTAATTTGTTTCGGGCAAACCTACTTCTAGCGGATATGAGGGAGGCGAATTTACGCGCTGCTAATTTAATTGGTGCGGATCTCAGTGGAGCTGATTTGCGGGGTGCTGATTTAACGGGAGCGCGGATTCGCTCTGGCGAGCGGCTTTTGGTTAAACTAATTGGTGCTAACCTGGCTGGGGCAATTATGCCTGATGGTGCCATTCATCAGTGAGAGGGGGATGGGGAGCAGGGGAGGCAGAGGAGGCAGGGGAGGCAGGGGGAGAAATAAACAATGCCCAAATCCAAAATCTAAAATCTAAAATCTAAAATCCAAAATGCTATTATTCGCGCAGTGCGTAACCGACGCCACGTACTGTGTGAATTAGGCGTTTTTCTTTATTTTCTTCTAATTTCAGGCGCAGATAACGAATATAGACTTCGATAATATTGGAATCACCCATGAAGTCGTAACCCCAGACTTTTTCGAGAATTTGGTCTCTGGTAAATACTTGACGGGGATGTGAAAGCAAATATTCTAATAAATCAAATTCTTTTGCTGTTAACTCAATGCTTCTTTTAGAGCGAAATACTTGACGAGTGCGGCGATTTAAGCTTAGGTCTTCAAACTGCAATAAGTCTTCATCTGTTTCTTGAGTGCGACGCAGATGAGCGCGGATTCTTGCTAATAGTTCTTCAATGCTGAAGGGTTTGACTACATAATCATCGGCTCCTGCATCTAATCCTGCCACGCGATCGCTAACTTCATCTTTTGCTGTTAACAAAATTACTGGCACTGAACTACCTGTAGCTCGCAGACGACGGCAAATTTCTAAACCTGACAATCCTGGTAACATCCAATCCAAAACGGCTAAATCCGGCGATGACTCCCGCGCTAAAGTCAATCCAGTGATGCCATCATGGGCTATGCTCACCTTGTATCCTTCACTACTGAGTTCTAATTCCACAAATCGCGCTAGTTTGACTTCATCTTCGACTAAAAGAATATGGGCTGTCATTTTTTTATTCCTAAAATACGTAATTTCAAAGTAAAACTGCTACCGTAAACTAACTTGATTGCAGTTTACCTTTACTCTCACTGAAAACGCTGCAAGTGCTAAATGAATTAACCGATGATCAAATTTTTCTCTCATCTACGCTATGTCTGCAACCACATCATTCAGTATCACTAATTCAGAAAATTTTCTCCTGTTGACTAATTGATATATAGCAATTCTCATTTTAATAAGGTACGTGGGTAGGGTAGCACAGCAGTACTACCCTACGAAGATCTATTTTTTTCTGTATCTCAGCCATGCAGGAAGCGTTATAAATTAACTTGCTGCTTGGATTGCAGAAAGAAATAATGAATTATTTATATGTAACTCAACTCTAGTATGGATGAATGTAAGAAAAATGAGTTTTTCCTGAATAGAGTTAGAGCTTTTGCTGAAAAAGTTGCAATCCTTTATATTTAAAGGTTTTTTGTGCTATCAGCAAGAAAATATTTTTCTAAGAAAATTAATATTTAAATCTCAGAATACTTTAATTTATGTATCAGCCATAACTCATAGTGATGCAGCAATCTATTAATAACAAGTTTAGTTCACGCACAAGCGAGGATTTGATCATGAAAGGTTTAATTTTTGGTAGTTTATCTGCTCTAATACTTACTACATCTGCTGCGGCTATAGCCACACCTGTAAAGTATCAACAGTCAAATTCTGATACACATACAGTATCTAAAATAGCATTGAAAGTAAACGTTCCCCATATCACTAACTCTGGCGTGCGAAACGATACTCATTTTATTAGAGTAGCAGTAGTTGGTATGTCTCTGCAAGACTTGATGATTTCGTTACCAAGTCAGATGGAAAGCTTTAATAAAGTTCGGATTACAGACCAATCTGGTAGAGAAATTGCAGCTAAAACAGAGATTAATAAAGAACGTGTGTCAATCAGCTTTGAGCAACCTGTAAATCCTGGTGGTTCTGTGGAAGTGCAATTTATAGGTGTACAAAGAAGAATTCCGTTTGAGAAAATCCTACTCTATGGAGTAACTGCTAAAAGAGTTGGATTAAACAGGGATATTCCTATTGGAACAGCCAGAATTGATATTGCTGATAAAGGTTAGAATTCAGAATTCAGGAGCAAAGTCGGAGATGCTCCGCCAAGGCGCTTGACAATTTCATGCGAGGCTAGGTAGCGTTTAAGGATGGCTTTCTGATTCACTTTCCCGATATGCGTTTTCTCAAGAGCATCGACAAAAAAGATGTCTTCAGGAATCTTGAACTCTGCAAGATTCTCTCGGCAGTGGTTCAAGATATCTTCTTTGCAAGCTCTTTCGTCGTGTAAAACAACAGCCGCCCGAACGGACTCGCCTAAGTCTTTGTCAGGAATTCCAAAGACGCAGACTTCATCAACCGCGTCATGCCGTGCGATAATTGCTTCAACTTCTTCTGGGATAATAAACTCTCCGGCGCGCTTGATCAGGTGCTTTTTTCGGCTGATAATCGTAACATCGCCATTGGGGTCGATGCGCGCGAGATCTCCTGTCCTCAACCAACCGTGAGAATCAATGACCGCGGCAGTTGCTTCTGGATTCTTGTAATAGCACTTCATGATTCCGGAACCTCGAACAAGCAACTCGCCAACGGACTCAGCATTTGCACTGAGTGATCTATGTGCATCGAAGTCCGCGATCTTGATATCTACACCTGGGATACACCGTCCTACAGAATCCAGCTTTCGAGCGAAGAGTTCGCTGAGCAATGCCGTCACAAATCCACTGGTCTCGGTCAGCCCATACTGGGAAGAGAACGATGTATGGGGCAATGCCTGGACTAGCTCCTCGCGCAGTGCAGGTCTCATCCGCATTGAGGATGAAGTCGCCAATCGTAGAGTCCTCATCGGATATTTCTTGCCAGCACCTCGCGCCAGCATGGCGGAAAAATGATAGGGAACTCCCGAAAATGTCGTGATCCCCTGTGTGTCGATTATGTAGTTAAGTAAATCCGCTGGTGCAGAAGACGAAATTATGTGTACCACTGCGCCCTGAAGAAAGTGTGGGAAAAGTTGGCGTGTTAAACTAAAGACATGGCACATGAGCAGAGTCATCAGGGCGCGATCGCTACCGACGATATTCATTATTGCGACAGCGGCTTTCGATTTCTCTAGTAAGTTCTTGTGCGTAAGAACGACCGCTTTGGCAGATCCCGTAGTTCCAGATGTGTAGACGATCAGGGCGTTGTCCTCATCGGATAGTCCGTTCGTCGGCGTTTGAGGCTGGTCCAAGCAAGGTTGTGCTATACTGGCATCTTTGATTTCGATTTCCTGCAAAGAAAAAGCTTCTTCTGGAACAATTACGATTTTCTTGAGCGTAGGAACATAACTGTCCAAAGATTCGGCCACGAGGAGGTCATACTGTCGGCGCGTTACGAAAATCCCCGCTACATCGGTACTCTTTGACAGACTCACCACTTCCTTTGGATGGAGGAGTGGATTGAGACTCACCGCGCACGCGCCGATTCGCAGAACAGCGAAGAGGCCTATTACCGCCGAATCGGAATTCGATACCAGAAGACCGATCGTTTGGTTCTTGCCCAACCCGTGTTTTCTTAAAATATGCGCCAGTTCCTCGACCTGACGATTCAATTGAAGGTACGTGTACAATTTATAAAGGATATGCTGAAAACCCTGTGGCTTTAGCCCAGGGATGAAAGCTATTTCGTAGGCTTTAGCCTACCAGTCAGCTTCGTTGTTGTGCAATGTAGTTTTTAACTGTCTGTGTAGAAATATTGGCAAACCATCGGTGGTGATAATTGGGTATTCGCAACCAGGCATGAGGGTAAAAACCCGATGCGGTTACGGTCACACGCAGAAACACCAATAGTTCGGTATGTGAAAGTTAAAGGCGAAGCCAGTCCTTATGATGGCAACCTAATTTACTGGAGTACAAGAATGGGTAAACACCCAGAAATGACCAAAAGAATGGCAACACTCTTAAAATCACAAAAAGGGAAATGTAACCACTGCGGATTGTATTTCCGGGAGGAGGATGTACTGGAGATTGACCACATAACCCCCAGAAGTTTGGGAGGAAAAGACGAATACAAAAATCTTCAGATATTACATAAACACTGCCACGATGAAAAGACAACTGAAGATGGTTCAGTTGTGAAGTACACATGACAATGTGCCGAATCATTGAGGAGCCGTGTAATAGGAAAACTATTAAGCACGGTTTTGAAGACCAACGGGGTTGGTGACAACCTCGTTGAGTTTACTAGTGTTAATGATTAACTATATCGGTAAACTGATTGTAAAAATACTTCCTTCTCCTAACTTGGATTGTACACTCACATTACCACCCATACCTTCCACAAGTGTCTTGACAATTGATAAACCTAAACCAGAACCTCCAGTTGCATGAGAGCGAGATTCATCTACGCGGTAAAATCTTTCAAAAATACGTGCTTGATGTTGCAAAGGAATGCCATAACCATTGTCACAAACTTGAATAATTGCTTTCTCTGCAACTTGGTCTAATTTAAAAATTATAGATGTACCAGCTTCAGAATATTTAACAGCATTATCAATCAAATTGAGTAATACTTGTTTGAGACGACTGTAGTCTACTTTCACCTCAATTGGGGAAATTGTGGACTCGATGGTAATTTGGCGATCGCTATATTTTTCTGCCATGACTACAATCTCTTCAACTAAGTCATTTAAAACGTAAGATTTCATCTGAAAATGCAAGTATCCACTATCTGCTCGTGCTAAATCCAGTAAATCTTGTAGCAAGCGAATAGTACGTTCGGCTTCCGATGCAGCAGTTTCTAAAGCTTCTTGTTGGGTTTGGGTTAAGTTATTTTGTCTTCGCAAAACGCTTTGTAAATAACCATGTACAATGGTCAAAGGTGTACGTAACTCGTGAGAAACATTACTGACAAATTCTCGTTCTTGTTCCCATGATTGGGAAAGCCGCGATAACAACATTGTTAAAGTTTGAGCTAATTCTTTGACTTCGCTGGGTGCATTATCAAGATATAATTGTGCTTGTCCTAAATCTTGGGCGGAAATCACGGCAGCCATTTGATTTAGCTGGCGTAGGGGTTGTAGGGAATGCTTGATATAAATGGCGATCGCAACTGTTAAAATAATAATTGTCAACACACTAATAATAGCTAAACTATGCATCAATCCCACAAACATTGTTTGTTCGCGGGTAATATCTTTAACTACAAATAATTCACCCAGTAACTTACCCCGCACCTCTACAGAACCACCACATAAAACAAAGTAGTTTTGATTAATTTTATAAATTTGTGGTTTAATCGGCATCTTAGTTAAGGACATTAACTCAGATACCATAGAATTAGATAATAAAGTTAAAGTGCTAGATTGTACCAATATTTTATTTTCAGAACTTTTTACCCATAAGAGTGTATTGTTATTCGCCAAATTATTAATAGCCTTTTGCAACCCAGTTTCAGGTTGCATCATCTCACTATAAATTTGCACATCTCGCGGCAAACGTTTAGCTATTTGTTCTATGTTATGTTTATGATTATCAATTAAAATTTTCTGCGTTTTCCAACTCGTCCATGTAGCGAGTCCGCCTAATACCAAAGCCGAAAAGCCAGCAATCCCAATCGTCAGGCGTAGCTGTAATGAAAATGGATCTATATTTTGCCAAGTTTTTTTGATTTGCTTCACGGCTTTAGTGTTTTGAAGAAGGGAGTAGGGAGTTGGGAGTGGGGAGTTGGGTATATTACCTTTTCATTCTTGATTCTGAATTCTGAATTCTGAATTCTGGATTCTTCTTCAATTGATTCTCCTCTCAATTCCCAAAGCCTCTCTGATAATAATTTATATCTAATCAATCTAAATTAAATTAATTTCATCTGAGAATTTCCTGAAAAATTTGAATATAAACTGAACTTCATCAACAACCAGATACCCGACTTATTTAAGAAATCGGGTATCTGAACCTTGTTATTTTCAGAAATACTTCACTTTACGAAGAAGTTATTATCTGGGGACATTGTGTTTGTTGGACTTTAATTTTTTGTTGAATGGTTGGTGGTAAGCCAGGTTTGATTTTGGCATAAAGACGAGCAAATTCTCGCACATAATGAGCAGCTACTATCGGACTTTCAATCACGATAAGTGTCTCATCGTTACCACTATTGGCTGCATCAGACCAATTATGAGAACCTGTAATCACTGTTTGGTTATCAATAACAGCAAATTTATGATGTAATAAATCACCTTTGGGTAATACAGGTACGCCTACAGTCGTAATTGGATTTTGCCAAGGATGATTACCAACTTCATATTTACATTTATTACCCAGAGCAACTCCCATCATATCTAATGCCTCACTATAAGGACGATAGGCGAATTGTGGTTCAATTAAAGCCCTAATTTGGACATTTTGTTGATGTCGATTTTCCAAAATATTAGCAAGACGCTGTTCGGAAAAAACAAATAAAGCCAAATCAATAGATCCTGTTGCTGTATCTAAAGTTTTGCCAATTAAACCATTACTACTGTTAGTCCAAGGTTCAGTTGGAGAAGTCGGCGAAAACTGCACAGTAATTTTGGTTTTATTTAATGTGATTTGTTTAGGTAAACGCAGCGGCTTTTGTAGTCCAAATCGGCTATCTGGCTTACCTCCTGGGCCGTCGCCCCACATAATGTTAAACTCTTCTGTAAATAAAGATGCCAACTCTGGACTGTCAATTTGCAATAAGTTATTAGCATTACCTAAAGTGCTGGGATTTGTATAATCACCAAAAGTATCACTCAAAGTAAAATTCGCCGAAGTGATAATTACAATGCGATTATCTACAATTACGAACTTATGATGCATCAAACTACTACCTGCGGAACCATCTGCTCGATCGTCTAGCGAGGGAATTTTCGCATTTTGCAAAATTATTAAAGCATCTCTTTGATTTATTTCTGCGGGAGTAAGTTGATTATCGTCGTTAATATCGATAAATTGGCGAAATTCTTGATGGCGTTGTCGTTCTCTTTTGTCTAATTTATTTACTTCTTCAGGTGTAAAACTACTCCAAGGTCGGCTATAAGTATTTTCTAAAATCAACCTAACTTTTACCCCAGATTTTTGTCTATCAACTAGTGCTTGGGCTACTTTAGGTAAACGTAATTCTTGCACCGCCAAATCTACTGTAGATTTAGCTTGAGAAATCGTATCAACAATCTGTTTTTCTAAGTCATCCCCCAAGCGAGTTTGCTGGCGGTATAGTTCTTTGTATTCCGAAGATTGAGAATGGTTAAAGTAAACTTGAACTAAAGGATCTTGTGGTAAAGCTGATAGAAGCTTATTGGATGATTGGACTCGTTGACAAGCAACGAGGGGGAAGATGAGTAAAAAGATATATGAAAAATACCTTTGTCTAGATAAAATTTGCACTGTAATCTGTTAAAAGTGGATTGAGAGGGGACGTATTTATCATTCCCAAAATTTTGGGTTCTGAGATGAAGTAGAAAAATAGCTTTCCCAGGCAAGAAAAAACCCACTCATACATGCACAATTACAGAGATTTTGTCAAATTTATCCACCTAAAGTGTATGTGCTAAAAAAATCAGCAGCCTATTACCAGCCTGTGTTCTCATCATTATCGGTTTTATGCAAATTTACTTAGATTACAGCGCGACTACTCCCACTCGCAAAGAAGCGATCGCACTTATGCAAACAGTCCTCACTCAACAGTGGGGCAATCCTTCCAGCTTACATGAATGGGGGCAACGGGCTGCAACGGTTGTAGAACAAGCCAGAGTCCAAGTTGCTGGATTAATTAACGCCGCCACTCCGGAATCGATTGTTTTTACCTCTGGCGGTACTGAGGCAAATAATCTGGCGATTATGGGCGTGGCTCGGTTGTATACTGTTCCTGGTCACATAATTATCTCCAGCGTCGAGCATTCCGCAATTTCCGAGACAGTACGCTTCCTAGAGATATGGGGTTGGGAAGTTACGCGCCTAGATGTAGATATCAAAGGCAGAGTTAACCCGCTGGATTTAAAGGCGGCGTTGCGACATAATACGGTGTTGGTTTCCGTAATTTACGGTCAAAGTGAAGTTGGGACTGTGCAACCAATTGCCGAATTGGGAAAAATTGTGCGATCGCATGGTGCTTTATTCCATACAGATGCGGTGCAAGCTGCGGGACGCTTAGCGATAGATGTACAACAACTCTCCGTAGACTTACTTAGCCTTTCCAGCCATAAAATATATGGTCCCCAAGGTGCAGGGGCGCTATATGTGCGTCCTGGTGTGGAATTGATGCCTTTACTAACTGGTGGTGGGCAAGAAATGGGATTGCGTTCTGGCACACAAGCAGTACCGATAATTGCTGGGTTTGGTGTAGCCGCAGAGTTAGCAGCAGAGGAATTGGCTATGGAAACACCACGGTTGATTGAATTACGCGATCGCGCCTTTGCCCAATTAGCTGAAATTCCTGGTTTAATTCCTACAGGACATCCGTACCATCGCTTACCTCACCACGTGAGTATGTGCCTAGAAAACGCCGATGGCGAAAAACTCAGCGGTAAAACCTTGGTACGACAGCTAAATCTTGCAGGCATCGGTATTAGTGCTGGTGCTGCTTGTCATAGTGGGAAACTCAGCCCTAGTCCGATATTGTTAGCAATGGGCTATTCCGAAAAAGCTGCTTTGGGCGGAATTCGCATCACATTGGGGCGTGATACCACTGAAGCTGATATAGATTGGACAGCGATGGTGTTGAAGCAAGTTTTAGAGAGGCTGACAAGCGAATCCTTAAAGCAGCAAATCCTTCAAATTCGAGTAAAGTAATAAGATGAATTCTTTCGCCACCGTGATCTTCTTTGGCAGAACTGCTCAGGCGATCGCATTTCCCAAGCGATCGCACTTCTTCAATCGGTATGTGAAGCACTTTTATGTTTACTGCTATGAACTTTCCTCTTCAACTCCAACAAAAGATCGAAAAATGGGCAAGCAATCAGGGAATCTCGGCTGAGGAGTTTGTTTTGCAAGCAGTTGCCGAAAAAATTAATGCACTCACTCAGCAAACAGCAGAAGCAACCAATGTCGTGTCTTCTAGCCAAGCAAAAGTCTATCGAAAAGAAGGGATTTTGGTTGTAGATGCAAAATTACCAGAAAGCTTTGATTTAAATACCTTTATAGATGAATTAAGAGAAGAACGCATTCAGGATCAAATGGCTTTATGAAAGTCTTGTTTGATACCTCTGTTTTAGTTCCTGCATTAATTGTCAATCACCCGAAGCATTCTGTTTGCTTCTCGCGGCTGAAAGCAGCAGAATCTAGGCAAGTTCAAGGATTTATCTCAACTCACAGTTTGGCAGAAACGTATTCTGTAATCACGCGCTTACCCATTCAACCGCGCATTAGTCCTCAACAAGCTCAGAGTATTATTGTAGATATTTCGCAATACCTAGAGCCGATTCCACTGCTGGTGAATGACTATCAGGCTGCGATCGCCGAAATGGCAACCTTAAACTTCCCTGGTGGCGGTATTTTCGATGCTCTAATTGCTCAAGCTGCTTTGAAGGCAGAGGTAGCTATTCTTCTAACACTCAATCCGAATCACTTCACTCGTTTGGGAAATGCGATTGCTAATCTTGTGCAAGTTCCACAGTAAAGGCGATCGCACCACTATGCATCCCCGTTGCCAAAAATCAGAGCTAATACTGGAACAATAGAAGTAATGCTAAACCGACACAATAAACCATGAGTGAACTTCCCAATAGTCTTGAAGATGCGATCGCTCAATCTCAAACCGCCGTCCAAGCCGCCCTTGCAGATGGCTGTAATCGCCTACAAGTCGAGTTCCTATTCCCAGAACTCAAACTTATGCCCGTGGCGGAACAATTTGTACCCCTGTTTACTGAATATGACTCCCGCCTGAAGATTTTCTTTGCTGATGCTGGGGCTGCGGCTTTAGCCCGCCGCGATTGGGCTGATGCACCATTTCAAATTTTGGATATCGGCACGGGGAGAGCTGCTTCCTTGCAGACAAAAATTCAGCCAGAGGATGAAATTTTCTTATTCATCTCCCCCACTTCCGTAGAAGTACCGCAGTTAGAAAAGTTATGTGATGTCATCGGCGATCGCCCTTTAGTATTTTTAAATCCCCGCCTTGAAGATTCGGGAACTGTAGGTATTGGTTATGCAGCCAGAAAAATCCGCGATCGCTTCATCAATACCATTGAATCTGCCTATTACCTCCGCCCCATAGACGATCAAAGTGCCCTATATCGCTGCTACCCAGGACAGTGGGAAGTTTGGGTAGAAAACGGCAGCGAATATCAAAAAATTGCCGAATTAGCGACAAAACCATCGGGCGATGAGTTGGATCTCATCTTGATGAAGGGACAACCGCAAACAACAACAGATGCGGCACCTGCGAGAAAGCCCAATGTTTTTAAGAGTTTGCAACGGTTCTTAAAGGCGTTGAGTAGTTAGGAGAAAACAGATATGCAGGGATAGTTAATTCTTTCCCTGCTGTCTCACCGAACAAGGGAAAAGTAAAAGTTTTAGGGCCAGTATCACAAAACTCAATTCCTAGAATCGTCCAAGAGCGATCGCGTTTACCAAACTGTGCCTCAATTTCCGAAATCATCTCACCCAACCGAGAGGCAAGAGTCCATGTGTATCCATCACCCGATGGCAATGGGTTAGCTATTACCAAAGAATCTTTAACAGTTGCCAAACAATAAACCTCTTGTTTGTACTTTAACTGTTTATTATGTTGCCCTCAGTATTTAACTATCTAACTGCTGACATAAACTTTTTTCTCAGCCTGTATAGGCATTCTATATATATTTAGTCAAAACGGTGATAAAAGAGAAAGGAGAGAGAAAAAATTAAAAATTATTTCCCTACTCCCCACTCCCTTTTAATTCCCTTGCAACGGCGCATTCAAGATTTTCTCAATGCGATCGCGTGTTTCTAGTATGTGCGCTTTGGTATATTCATCCTCGGAATTCACGTCCTTGAGTTTCTCATCAAGTTGTTTGAGTTTATACCACGCCAAAGTGCGAGCATCTTCTGGCACATTTTGTTTTCGCAACACCATAGCACTTAAAATGTCTAAATATTGTCGCTGCAAGCCTCGCCGCAAACTGGCAATCTTCATTGGTTTACCTTTTGGTTTGATTACTTCCGTCCAAATACCAGACTGTAATGTATCAAATAATTCTGGTAAATTCAGTGCTTTCCCTTCTGGAGTTTTGAGTTCGATATCCTTGAGACGGGAAAGGCGATCGCCTGAGAGTAAATCCCGCAGCACAGAACCCTGCAACAGCAGCACCAAATCATGAATTGGATAATCCAAACGACCAATTTGCGGAGAACTACCCCAATGTCGCCAACGCGAAGGTGCTAATTTATTCAGTAGTTCTGGTGAAAAGCTGAGGGCATCTTCGGCAAATAGATATTTTTGCAGTGTTTCTAAAGCCTGTCGTTGTTGTTCAACTGGTACCGGTTCAAATGGTAATCGGCGTTGGCTAACTCCAGAGGGTATTTCGTTAGGGTGGACGCGGTAGAAAGACTGGCCGCCGATGTATTTTGTGGTGTAATATATTTGCTGGAAATAGTTACCCAAGACTGTGCTAAAACGTTCGCTGACATCGCTGTAACTATCTCCATCCATTGGGAAACGTTTATCGAGACGTTCCCACATCACACGGGAATTATTCAACTGCCACTGAGAATAAAGCAGCACATTGCCGCTGTTATCCCAAGCATCGGCTGTGGGGTCAAGATCGTACACATCTTCGTCGGTGGAATAACTCAACTCAGGTTTGTAAGATTCGGCAGCAATTTCCTCTAAAATTGGCTTTTCCGCTAGAGGAGTTGATGTCTGAATTGGGATGTAGCCGTACTTAATCGCCCACTCGTCATAAACCCCCACCATACTGGGAAAATAATCTCCCTGTTTCGTACCTTGGGGGGCAATATTTGGAGGAATGTAGTCCATCACGGAACTTGTCAAACCTTTACTTTGAGTAATTTCCGTATTATTCATTTCTTCTGGTGGTAGCAAAGTACTACCCCGGAAGTTATGGCGTAAACCAAGGGTATGTCCAACTTCGTGGGCGATGATTAAACGTAAATATTGATTAATGTATTCTTTCACCTGGTCTTGATTGGGCATGTTATCTGGTAGTAATGACATTGCCAAGGAACCAAAGGCAAACTGATTAGCAGCTTCCATACCGTAGCACAAATCGTACTCACCTGCCATTTTAGACAAATTATTCAACAAACCTTGTTGTTCTTGCGTTTGCTGGGGTAGATTCTCGTCTTTGGCATTTAAACCATTGGCACAAAGTAAACGATTTTGCATCAATGCCGATAAAGTAGTGGTATTTTGTGCTTGGTTGGGTTGGACGATTTTGCGATATTCATTTTTGAGTGCCCTTACAAAGCTAGCGTCTACGAGAATATCTGCATCTAAAATTTCTCCAGTCAACGGGTTGACGCGGGATGGCCCCATTGCAAAGTATCCATCTACTGTGTTAATCCAGCGAATCGTGTTGTAACGAATATCTGCTGGGTCCCATGTGGCGTCATCTGGCATTTGCTGGACTTCAATTGCATCCTTGAATCCGGCTTTGAGAAAGGCTTTGTTCCACATCAGAACGCCTTCTTTGATGGCATCGCGGTATTCTAAAGGTACAGCGTTATCAATCCAAAAGACAACTGGTTTTTTGGGACGAGAAATTGCTGCTTTTGGGTCTTGTTTTTCCAAATTCCAGCGGTTAATGTAACGGACAAAAGAATCGCCGCGATCGTCTTTGGATAAATCTTGGTAGGCGGTGATGAAATAGCCGATGCGATCGTCGGCAAGGCGGGGGCGATAATTTTTATCAGGCAGTTGGGAGAGACTGTAGTGGACGCGTAAGGTAAAGCCACGGCTGTCAGCTAGCGACGTAAAGCTAAAGTTTGGCGCTTTACTGTCTCGACCACCGACACCAGAGAAATTTAAAACTGACTCAATTTCTATATTCTGGGGAAAGGCTTTAGAAGTACCAAAATATGACTGGTCTGTGCTGCCTGGAACTCCTAAACTTAAAGATAATCCAGCCAAGTCTGTCAGTAATAAATCGCCCAAGTCGATGAGAAGGGTTTTGCGTTGTGGATGAATGCTTTTAATGGAAATATTATAGAGAACAGAGTCACTAAAAGAACGGGCAAGCGATCGCACTTGTGGATCTCCCTCACGAGTCCGAAAATTGACATTGCGAATCACAAACTGTAAATTATTATCCACTCGCCGGAAATAAAACAAAAAATCTTGCAAAGGCATACCGCTGTAAATCCCTCGTTCCCCAATGCCTGATTCCAACGTTGCCGCAGCTAGAAAATTTTTATTCAGTTGCTCTGGTTTAATTTCTAAATAAATTTTATTCTTTTCTTTATTGCGATAAAGGGTGAACAATCCCCCCTGTTTTACAGTATCTTTCACTACTTCATCAAATACCTGTAAATCATCTTTTGTTGCTGGTTTCGCAGTCGGATTTGGCTTAGAATTCGGCTTTTGTGCTGGTTTGGCAACTTCCAAAAATGGTTGCTGTGCTGCTTTTTTTGGATCTTTTACTACCCACATAAACGGTTGAGGCTGTACCTGTTTATTTTGATTAACCACCCAAACTTGCCCTGCTGCCAGCCTGTGTTGAGGGCGGGTATTAATATTATCTGGCCTTAAAACTGAGGTTTTGGTTGAAGAAGTTTTTCTAGTTAAGGGACTATTCGATTTGTCTTTACTTGTGGCTGTCACTAAGGCTGTCTGATGGCTACTAGACAATTCTGGATCGATTCCATTAACAGACGATGACTTGGCACTAGCCGTTGCTATTCCTAAAAACAAACCGTGTAACAAAATTATATAGAAGCTCAATCTGTTCATCGCATTTATCCCCAATAACTATCTTTAGTTAAGTTTTAACTTTTGCAAAGCTATGCAGCTTGTCCCATGTTGATTCATTATCTGCTTTATATCAAGCAGCAAACTTTGACTTCAATTTTAATTGCCATTTTTCCGTTTTTTTTGTGCTGTTTTACAGTAGGATTTTTCCTAACAATTGCATCTCTCACAAAGAGTAAGTATTATTTTTACATCAGAGTAGTCAATATCTTGGGAAAAAAATATAACGAATTCGCCAACGCGGCAAAATTATGTCATTTTGGAAATAATTTTTCACTTGACTTTTTTTTACATCACCAGTATCTGTTTCAGACTGAAAGCACCATCTACCAATGCCTATGACAAATGCCATTACTAATACATCACATTGCCCAGTATGCATTTATACTAGTTATTTAGCAATGGAAAGCAAACTAATAGACAAAAAATTTTAGTTCAGGATTATCAAAACAATTACTTTAAATGTATCAACGGACACAGAAATGTCAACATATTTATCTCAAGTCTGGAAACTGCTGACAAATTATGTGAGGGGTACAAGGTTACAAGAGATGTCAAAAACCACATCTGTGGAAACCGAAGCAGTTTTGCCTCTAGGAAAAAGTGTTAAAGAAGCAGACAAAAGCGTTAAATTTGCTCAAGATAATTTGCCGGAATATTTATTGTGTGAAAAACTGCAAAAAAGCTTAGAAAAATGGACAGTCACAGGGAGTGGTTGGAATTCTAAGATAGACGAGAAAGCATTGGGTAAGCAACCTGGCGGGCTTTGCTTTGGAGTGTGCAATCGCCAGATGCATGAAGAGATTTATGATTTACTGGGTAACGGTGCGCTCAAATCAGAAATAGTCCAAGAACTTATAGAATTCCTGGTGACAAGTAAAAAGATTCGGCTAGAACTACTTTTCTGGCGGCTAGAAGATTTTTATCATCGCTGGTGTCGGGGAGAATTTATCGATGCCACACCAGAGGATAACCTGCCTCAGAAAAAAATGTTACAGTTGGCAGCAAAAAATATTGCGATCGCACTGAGACAGATAGATATATATACAGGGCTAAACGTACTAATCCTACTATTAGAGCTACACCGCTACGCCCAAGGACGAGATCAACTCAAACAAAAAATCACCTTCTACCCATCTGGCAAACCAGATACAGACAATTTTTTCACATCCCAACTGCTGCGGATTATTAACTATAGCGATGCCCTAGAAATTGGCAACTTTAGCACTATAGTCGGGCAATTTCTCAAAGGCGGCAACTTTACCGGTGCTTACCTCGGCGACGCTAACCTGACTGGCGTAGACTTTAGCGGCGCCAACCTCAGCGGTACTTACCTTGGTGATGCCAACTTAACAGGAGTCAACTTCAGCAGTGCCAACCTCAGCGCCGCTAACCTTGGTGATGCCAACCTCAGCGGTGCCAACCTCAGCGGTGCCAACCTCAGCCGCGCCGACCTCAGCAGCGCCAACCTCAGCGGTGTCAACCTCAGCGGTGCCGACCTCAGCGGTGCCAACCTCACCCGCACCGACCTTAGCAGTGCCGACCTCACCTGCGCCAACCTCACCCGCGCTGACCTCAACCGCGCCGACCTTAGCAGCACCAACCTAAACCGTGCTGACCTCAGCAACGCCATCCTTTTCGGTGCCAATTTGAGTGACGCGAACCTCAGCAACACCAACTTTAGCCATGCCGACCTCAGCGGTGCTGACTTGAGTCACGCCATCCTCAACGGTACAAACCTGAGTGACACAATACTTTTCAGTACCAACCTGAAGAGCGCCATCCTCATCGCTGCCGACCTCAGTTATGCCAAACTTAATGGTGCCAAGCTGAACGATGCCAGACTTAACGGTGCCATGTTTTTAGGCGCTGACCTCAGCGGCGTAGACCTGAGTCGAGTGACTCTCAACGAAGCCGACCTCAGCGGCGTAATTCTCAACGACGCCGACCTCAGTGGTGCAGACCTCACCGACGCCATACTTTTCGGCACAGACCTCAGCTATGCCAACCTGAATAGTGCTAACCTCAGCGGCAGTAACCTCAGTGGTGCGCTCCTCAATGGTGCGAATCTCAGCCACAGTAATCTCAGCAGCGCTATTCTCGGAGGTGCCGACCTCAGCGACGCCAATATGGAACAAATGACCTGGGGTCAAAAGCAGCAGTGGGAAAGTGTGCGGGGACTAGAAACAGCAGTTAATGTGCCAGAGGCGTTGAAGGAAGAATTAGGGTTGAAGTGAGGTAAAGGGACACGGGGACGCGGGGACATTTTTAGTCTTTGCGTCTTTTGTAGTTGGTTATTCTCGTAGAAAAATTTTCAAGTTCACAAAACTATTGCTTTGGTTCACAAAACTATTGTTTTGGTTCAGAACACCAACTTTCCAGTTTGGAACTTGAACGATGAACTTAGAAACAGCAAACGTCTAAATTAATAGGATAATGCGATCGCCATTATTCGAGTTCCGAACACCAACTTCCAAGTTCTAATGCCAAAACATGGGCATATTAGCTTGAATAGTCACCAATACTACCTCAAAGCCAGCTCTGAAAATGCTAACTACACATCAGAGGGGTATATCCCGCTTGCTAGAGTGTAAGTCGTTCACGTAAAATATAGTGCCATTGTTCCGGCAGTTCTCATGACTTCATCTGCGTCGTTTGACACATTAGAGTCTTTACAGGCGGATATCGCTGAATTGATCGTTCGTCTACCAACATTAAAAAATCGGCAACTTATTCAGCAAGCACTTTCTACTATTGTTCGCCTCGCTGATACCGAAATTGAGCGTCTTGATTGGAAAATCTTGTCGGCTGCGCTAGCAGATATGGAGCGAGGTTTCCAGCTATTTTATGATTACCGACATGTTCGTAAAGTCACCATTTTTGGTTCTGCTCGTCTGGCAACAGATACAGCAGAATACCAAATGGCGCTGGAGTTTGCTCGCTGTGTAACTAAATTAGGATTTATGGTGATGACCGGCGGCGGTGGTGGAATTATGCAAGCCGGTCACGAAGGTGCTGGACGAGAAAATTCTTTTGGGTTAAATATTCAGTTACCCTTTGAACAGGAAGCCAACCCCTTTATAGATGGCGACCCCAAGCTAATTCACTTCAAATATTTCTTCACCCGCAAGCTGTTTCTCCTCAAAGAAAGTGATGCTGTGGCTTTGTTTCCTGGTGGCTTTGGCACCCAAGATGAAGCTTTTGAATGTATGACTTTAAGCCAAACTGGTAAATTTGGCCCGGTACCTTTAGTTTTAATTGACCACCCTGGTGGTGATTATTGGCGCTCTTGGAGCGAATATATTGATAAGCAATTAGTTCATAAAGGTCTTGTCAGTCCTGATGACCCCAGCCTTTACACGGTGACAGATAACTTGGATGTGGCTTGCGATGCCATCACCCGTTTTTACCAGGTTTATCATTCTAGCCGTTATGTAGGGGATCAATTAGTCATCCGTCTGAAGACAGATTTATCAAATACCCAAGTTGAGCAACTCAATGCTGATTTCAGCGACATTATTATTCAAGGAAGGATTGAAAAAAGTCAGGCATTACCCCAAGAAGCCCAAGATGAAACTGTTGAACTACCCCGCTTAATTTTTTACTTCAATCAACGTGATTTGGGGCGTTTATATCAGATGATTGCAGTAATTAACCAGATGGGTATTCCTTCACCAGAGGATGCAGCACATCCAGAAAGAAAGTAGAATTTATGGGTGGATTTTTCCACCCGCGTCCCCAATATTTTAGGACTTACGCATTGACAATAAACATCAAATATGTGATGGGTTAAAAACCATATTTGTCGTAGGGGCAATTCATGAATTGCCCCTACAGGGTGGCCTAGTTGGCAATCATAAGGATAATTTAGAAAAGCCTGAAACAACCCCAAGATCGTTAATACACATCACGATAAATTTGTACAGTGCGTAAGTCCTATATTTTTGATGCCGGAAAAATAAATAAAAAGGATCGGGATTAAAAAGTAATTCAGAATTCTGAATTCTGAATTCTGACTCCTGTTTGATAAATTTAGTTAGCCGCATTAAAAATCTGCTGTGCGGTTAAATTTAATTGGGGAAAGGTAGGTGATGAAATCGCGGTGTTGCTTTGAAACGGAGTCATTTGATATTCACCATCAACTAATTCGCATACAAAAATAGTGGGTTGTTTGGGATTGCCAATGAACTTTCTTGCACCTAACGCAGCATAATCAGCAATCCAATATTCGGGAATTCCCATTTGTTCATAATCCGCAAATTTATTGTAATAATCGTCTCGCCAGTTGGTTGAAACAACCTCAACCACCAAAGGAATCGATGCTGCAAGGCTTACTGTTGAATGTTTTTGAAAAAGCGGTTCATTGTCGAGATTATCAAGATTTAGCAGCAACACATCTGGCGAATAAGCAGATTCAGCAGAAGGAGTTTTGACTAATGTGGTTTTGGGAATTCCGTAGGGTAGATTAAGACGATCAAACTCCACAGTTAATTTCCGCGACAAAAACGCAACAACTTTTTCATGCGCTCCGGTTGGTTGTGGCATTTCAACAATTACTCCCTGGTGCAATTCATAACGTTTGCCATCATTGGGATACCATTCGACAAATTCACCGAAGGTGGCTAATTTGGGCAAGGCTTGGGTCATAATCTTACCTCCACATATGTTTTATTTTATCAAAATCTTCACAATTTCCGTTGGAATAATTGAATCAATGCAGAAGTATACAGGACATTTCAGATTAATCAATTACACAATCTGAGGTCTAGTGACTAGGGCAAGAGCTTATCCCTCTTCTGTCACTTTCCGGGTATTCTGAATAAAAGAATAAAAAAATAAAACCCTGAAAGGTAAGTAGGGCAATGGATGTAGAATTACAAATCTTGAAACATTTGGCAAGAGATGCTCACCC
>JAESFX010000248.1_pt1 | contig 35157 bp, 29 predicted proteins | sample 9269501 | NCBI WGS metagenome assembly JAESFX01 (sample SAMN14515570, study PRJNA621655) | algae metagenome | isolation source: Desmonostoc geniculatum HA4340-LM1 and co-occurring heterotrophs from cave... | place: USA: Maniniholo cave, Kauai, Hawaii | collected 2009-07-28
GCGGATGAACCCGGGGAAGGTCATTCCGGCGGGATAAGGCCGGGTGTCGGATGCGGGGCCCCCCACCCCCACCCCCTCCCCACAAGGGGGAGGGGAGTTAGAGCAGCGCCGTCCATCGACCAAAATCGTCATCGGCGCTCCTTCAGAGCAGCCTCATAGCGCTCCCGCGCCGCCTCGACCTCGCGCCGCGCCGACACCTCCGGCACCGCGACATCCCACCAGTGCCCGCCGGCATCGGTGGAGATCGCCGGGTCGGTGTCGATCACGACGACGCTGGTGCGGGTGTCGCCGCGGCTTTCGACCAGCGCGCTCTCGAGTTCCGCCAGCGACGACGCTTTCCGCGAAACCGCTCCCAGCGAGGCGGCATGCGCGGCGAAGTCGATCTCCGGCAGCGTCTCGTGGCGGGCATCGGCGAGCAGGTTGTTGAAGGGCGCGCCGCCTGTCGCGGCCTGCAGCCGGTTGATGCAGCCGAAGCCGCGATTGTCGAGCAGCACGATGGTGAGCTTGAGGCCGAGCATCACCGAGGTCGCGATCTCGGAGTTCATCATCAGGTAGGAGCCGTCGCCGACCATGACGACGACCTCGCGGGCAGGGTCCGCCATCTTGACGCCGAGCCCACCGGCGATCTCGTAGCCCATGCAGGAATAGCCGTATTCCATGTGGTAGCCGCCGGCCGCGCCCGCCTGCCAGAGCTTGTGCAACTCGCCGGGCAGGCCACCGGCCGCGCAGAGCACGACATCGGAGGGCTGGCTCCAGCGCTGCACGCTGCCGACCACCTGCGCGTCGCTCGGCAGCGTGGCGTTGCTGGCGTCGGTGTAGCGCGCGGCGGTGGCGAGCCAGTCGGTGCGCGCCGCTTCCGCTTTGGCGCTCCACTCCGCAAGAGCCGCATGATCGCCCAGCGCCGCGCTCAGTTCGGTAAGCCCGGCGCGAGCATCGCAGACCAGCGGTTGCGCGCGGTGCTTGCCGGCATCGAAGGCCTGCGCGTTCAGCCCGACGATCCGGCAGGCGGGATTGGCGAACAGCGACCAGGAGCCCGTGGTGAAGTCCTGCAGCCTTGTCCCGACGGCCAGCACGACATCGGCCTCAGCCGCCATGGCGTTGGCCGCGCCCGTGCCGGTGACGCCGATCGCGCCGAGATTGAGCCGGTGGCCTGAGGGCAGGGCGCTCTTGCCGGCCTGCGTTTCGGCCACCGGGATGCCGTGGCGCTCGCAGAAGGCGAGCAGTTCGACCTCCGCCTCGCTGTAGAGCGCGCCGCCGCCGACCACGACGACGGGCTTCTTCGCCGCCTTCAGCAGCGTCGTCGCGGCGAGCAGCTCGACCTCGTCGGGCCGCTGGCGGCGCGGCGTCCAGACCCGCTCGTCGAAGAAGGCTTGCGGATAATCGAAGGCCTCGGCCTGCGTGTCCTGGCACAGCGCCAGCGTGACGGGCCCGCATTCGGCCGGGTCGGTCAGCACGGCCAGCGCGCGCTCGAAGGCCGGGATCAGTTGTTCGGGCCGCGTCAGCCGGTCGAAATAGCGCGAGACGGGGCGGAAGCAGTCATTGGCCGAGACCGTGCCGTCGCCGAAATCCTCGATCTGCTGGAGCACCGGGTCAGGCCTGCGGCCTGCAAAGACATCGCCCGGCAGCAGCAGCAGCGGCAGGCGGTTGACATGGGCGACGGCCGCCGCCGTGACCATATTGGTCGCGCCCGGCCCGATCGAGCTCGTCACCGCCATCATCCGCCGCCGCCGCGAGGCCTTGGCGAAGGCTATTCCCGCATGCGCCATCGCCTGCTCGTTATGGGCGCGGTAGGTCGGCAGCGTCGCGCGCGCGCCATGCAGCGCCTCGCCGAGCCCCGCGACATTGCCATGCCCGAAGATCGCCCAGACGCCCGCGAAAAGCGGCAACGTCTGCCCGTCGATGACGGTCTTCTGCGCGCAAAGCGCCTTCACCAGCGCTTGGCCCATGGTGAGCCTGATCGTCGCCATGTCTCAGCTCCTCACCGGCCCTGCCAGGCTGAAACCAGCCGGCCGAACCGTTCCGCCATCTGCGTCGTCGCTGCCTCGTCGTCGATTTTGCCCGCCAGCCATTGCCGCGCGACCTCGCCGAAGATCGTGCGCCCGACCGCGAAACCCTTGACCGAATTCGCCGCCCGCGCGCCGCGAAAAGCCTCGGCCACCGCCTCTTCCGGCGCGTCGAGTCCGAGCAGCAGCACGCCCCGGCAATAGGGATCGCATTCCGCGATGACGGCGTCGATCGCGGCCCAGGCGGCGGGCGAGGGCTGGCCCTCCAGCTTCCACCAATCGGGACGGATGCCGATGGCGTAAAGCCTCCGCATGACGCCTGCGGTGGCGCCGTCACCGACCGGGCCATGCTTCGAGGCGATGATCTCGACCAGAAGCTCGCGCCCGACCTGCCGGCAGGCCAGGGCGACGCGTTTCAGCACCGCTTCCTGCGCCGCCTTCAGCTCGGGAGTATCGTCGGGATGGTAGAAGCACAGGCACTTCGCGACATGGTCGACCGGCCATTCGGCCAGTTCCGCGCCGAGCGAACCCTCGGCATCGGTCTCCAGCGAAAGCGGCCGCGAGCCCGGCAGTTCGAGCGGCCGGGCGATCCAGAAGCCGTGGTCGCGGGCGCGAAACAGCGCCTCGCGGCCATGCGCGCCGTCGATCAGCATGCCGAAGCCCGGCCGGCCGCTGGCGATCCGCGCGGCGGCTGCCACGGCCAGCGTCTTGAACGCCGCGATGCGCGCGACCGGCGCGCCGGCCTCCGCCGCCATCTCCTCCAGTTGCGCGCGGTGGTCGATCGCCAGCGCCATGATCGTCGGTGATTGCGGCGCGCGCGTCGTCGCCCAATGGATGTGGTTGATCGCCGTATCGCGGCGCAGCGCCCGGTGACGCGAGCCGTTCGTCAGGAAGTATTGCAGCTCCGGCCAGGTCGGGCTTTCCGGCGAGCAGAGCAGGCGCGAGACCGCGAAGGCCCCGCAGGCATTGGCGTAGGCGCAGCAGGTCTCGATCGGCTCGTCGCGCAGCCAGCCGCGCAGGAAACCCGACATGAAGGCGTCGCCCGCGCCGAGCACATTATAGACCTCGACCGGGAAGCCCGGCCCCTTGACGCCGTCCTCGATCGAATCCGGGATCGCGCCCGGAAACACGACGCAGCCCATCGGCCCGCGCTTGCAGACGATGGTGGCGGCCGACAGGCCCCGGATCGCGCGGATCGCCGTCAGCGTGTCCTCGGAGCCGCCGGCGGCGTGCAACTCCTCCTCCGTCCCGACGATCAGGTCGCAATCGGCCATGATCGCCTGCAGATGCCCGGTCACGGTGTCGGAGCGGATGTAGCGCTCCTCTCCGGCGGCATGGCCGGCCAGCCCCCAGAGATTTGGCCGGTAATCGACGTCGAACACGACCTTGCGGCCATGCCTGCGGGCAAGCGCGATCGCCTTTTTCTGCGCGGCGGCGGCGTCCGGAATCGCGAAATGCGTCCCGGTCACCACGATCGCCTTCGCCGAAGCGATGAAGGGCTCGCTGATCTCGCTTTCATGCAGCGCCGCGTCGGCGCAGTCGGTCCGGTAGAAGATCAGCGGAAAGCTGTGCTCGTCGCGCACGCCGAGGATGACCAGCGCCGTCAGGCGGCTGGGGTCGGTGACGACGCCGCTGGTCTCGACGCCCTCGCGCTGCAACTGCTCGACGATGAAGCGGCCCATCTGCTCGTCGCCGACGCGGGTGATCACCGCCGATCTCAGCCCCAGCCGCGCGGTGCCGATGGCGATGTTGGTCGGGCAGCCGCCGACGGCCTTGACGAAACTGCCCATATCCTCGAGCCGGCCGCCGATCTGCTGGCCGTAGAGATCGACCGAGGAGCGGCCGATGGCGATGACGTCGAGCGTCGGGGCGGGGGTGTCGGTCATGCGGCTTTGCGCCTCTTATCCGGCCAGTCGGGGGTCGGCGGGAACGCCGGCCTTCTCGGCCGTGGCGACAGCCAGCGTCATCGCCAGCGCGAAGGTCGCGGCCATGGAGCGGAACGCGCCGTAATCGGCTTCCGCCACTTCGAGCCAGAGGCGGCAGTTCGCGGCCAGCGGCGAGAGCGCGCTGTCGGTCAGCGCCAGCACGGGCACGCCGCGCGCATGGGCTGCCGCCGCCAGTTCGACGGTCGCTGACGCATAGGGCGCGCAGCTCACCGCCAGCACCACGTCGCGCGGGCCCGCCAGCGCCGCCTGCTCGGGGCCAAGGCCCGCGATCTGGTCGACCAGCACCGCCCGGATGCCGAGCTTGCCGAAGGCGTAGGCGAGATAGGAGGCGACCGGGAACATCCGCCGCGCCGCGACCAGCACGATCGTGTCGGCACGCGCCAGCAGCGCCACGGCGTCATCGAGCCGTTCGGGCGTGATCGTGCCGCGAAGCTGCGCCAGCGAGGCCTCGCTCGCCTGCACGAAGCCTTCCAGAAGCGCCGCGCTGCCGCCGGTCGCTTCCGTTGTCGCCCGCAGCGCGGCAAGCCGCTGGCGGTGGTCGGCCGCCTGCCGCAAACGCGACTGGAACACCTCCTGCAACTCGCTGAACCCGGAATAGTCCAGCGCCTGGGCGAAGCGCACCAGCGTCGAGGCCTGCACCCCGGCTTTCGCCGCGATCTGCGCCGTCGAGCCGAAGGCCATGTCGTCGAGATGGCTGAGCGCGTGATCCGCCACCTGCCGCAGGCGCTTGGGCAGGGCCGGCCTGCGCTCGTGCAACAGCGCGACGAAGCCGTCGAAATCGGGCCGCGCAGCGCTCTGTGGGGTCGGTTGCGACATCGGGATCCGGTGGAAAGCGGCTTGACTTTGCCGCGTCGGAGTTGGAATGTTTATTCCAATCGAGAATAAAAACAATCCATCCGTAACAGATTTTCGCCCCGGGGAGGGCGCCGCCGCAGTGTCCGTCCAGGCCGCCGCCACAGAGCGTTTCAGCCGCGACCTCGCCGGCAGGGTCGCCGTCGTCACCGGCGGCAGCCAGGGTCTGGGCGAGGCGATCGCGCGCGAATTCGCGGCGCGTGGCATCGCCGGGCTGCTGCTGACAGGGCGCAATCGGGAACGGGGCGAGGCGGTCGCCGCGTCCCTGACCGCGGCGTCCTGCAAGGCGGTCTTCCACGTCGCCGACCTCGCCGATCTCGACGCCGTCAAGGGCGTCGTGCCCGCGGCCGAGGCCGCCTTCGGCCAGCTCGACATCCTCGTCAACGCGGCCGGCGACACCGATCGCGGCTCGATCTTCGACACCACGCCGGAGCTTTACGAGCGCATCATGGGCGTCAACCTGCGCGCGCCCTTCTTCCTGATCCAGGACGCGGCCGCGCTGATGCGCCGGCGAAACATCGCGGGCGCGATCGTCAACATCCAGTCGATGTCGGCTCACGGCGGCCAGCCCTTCCTCGCCGCCTACAGCGTCTCCAAGGGCGCGCTGGCGGCGCTGACGAAGAATGCGGCCTACGGGCTTCTGAAGGATCGCATCCGGGTCAACGGGCTCAACATCGGCTGGATGGCGACGCCGGGCGAGGACGCGATCATGAAGCTGCGCCATGGCGCGCAGGATGGCTGGCTCGACGAGGCCGTGAAGTCGCAGCCCTTCGGCCGGCTGATCGACCCGCGCGAGGTCGCCAGGGCGGTCGCCTATCTCGCCTCGGACGAATCCGGGCTGATGACCGGCGCGAACATCGATTTCGACCAATCCATCCTCGGCGCGCATGACTGAAAAGCAGATGACTGACGCGCACGAGCAAACACGGGACTGACGACGACAATGCGGTTTGGATTGCTGGGCGCGGGACGGATTGGCCGGATTCACGGGCTGAACGTCGCCGCGCGCGCCGATACGGTCCTGGTCGCGGTCGCGGACGCCTCGGCGGATGCCGCAGCCTCGCTGGCGCTTGCGGCCGGGGCCGAGATCGCCACCGTCGAGGCCATCCTCGCGGACGCCGCCATCGACGCCATCCTGATCTGCACCCCGACCGACACCCATGCCGACCTGATCGAGGCCGCCGTGTCCGCCGGCAAGGCGGTATTCTGCGAAAAGCCGGTCGATCTCGATGCGGCCCGCATCAGGCGCTGCCTCGCCACCGTCGAAACATCCGGCAAGCCGCTGATGATCGGCTTCAACCGCCGCTTCGATCCGAATTTCGCCGCTCTCGAAGCGCGACTGCGGGCGGGCGAGGCCGGCGCGGTCGAGATCGTCAGCGTGATCTCGCGCGATCCGTCGCCGCCGCCGGTCGACTATGTGAAGCGCTCGGGCGGGCTCTTCCGCGACATGATGATCCATGATTTCGACATGGCGCGCTTCCTGCTGGCCGAAGAGCCGGTCGAGGTCTTCGCGGTGGGTTCGGCGCTGGTCGACAGGGCGATCGGCGAGGCCGGCGACGTCGACACCGCCGCCGTGCTGATGAGGACGGCTTCGGGGAAAATCGCCCAGATCTCGAATTCGCGTCGCGCATCTTACGGCTACGACCAGCGCATCGAGGTGCACGGCTCGGCCGGCATGCTGCGCGCCGGCAACATCCACGAGACGACGGTCGAGAGCGCCACCGCCAAAGGCTTCCGCGCCGATCCGGTGCAGAACTTCTTCCTCGAGCGCTACGCCGCTGCCTACCGCCTCGAACTCGACGCCTTCGTCACCGCCTGCAAGGGCGGCAAGGCCCCGACGCCCTCTGGCCTCGACGGGCTGAAGGCCCAGATCCTCGCCGACGCCGCCACCGAGTCGGCGCAAACGGGCAAGCCCGTCTCCGTCGCGCTGGAGGCGATCTGACCATGTCGCCGGCGCAACTGGAGCTTCGCCAATACGCCGTGCTCGGCCTCGTCAGCGAGGCCGGCGTCATGGCGCTGAACTATTTCAACAAGGCCGACAGTCTCGGCGTCACCATGAAGGGGGCGCAGGACTGGCTCACCGTCGCCGACGGCAAGGTCGAGGATTTCCTGCGCGAACGGCTCGCGGTGATGTTCCCTGACGACGCGATCATCGGCGAGGAGGGCGGTGGCGAGGCCTCGGATGCGGTCTGGATCATCGATCCGATCGACGGCACCGCGAACTTCGCCCGCGGCGACCGCAACTGGTGCATTTCGATCGGCTTCCTTCTGAACGGCGTGCCCGAGATCGGCATCATTGCCGCGCCCGCCTTGGGCGAGGTCTACGCCGCTCGGCGCGGCATGGGGGCGACGCTGAACGGCCAGCCGATCAGGGTCTCGGGCGGGGCCGACATCGCCCGCGCCTGCGTCGAGCTGGGCTGGTCGACGCGCGTGCCGGCCGAGCGCTACATCGCGGTCATCGGGCGCATCTACGGGGCCGGCGCCTCGATGAAGCGCTCGGGCTCGGGCGCGCTCGGCCTCTGCCATGTCGCCAATGGCAGCACGGACGCCTATGCCGAACTCCACATCAACGCCTGGGATGTGGCGGCGGGAATGGTCATCGCCTCGGAAGCCGGCGCGACGATCAACGACTTCTTCGCGGGAACGGGCATCGCCAAGGGCAATCCGATCCTCTGCTGCACGCCGGCGCTGGCAGGGGGGCTGCGCGAAGTCACGGGGATCGCTTAGCTGGCGCAAGAGGCATTGCTCTTCGCGGCCTGTCGTCCCACTGTCATATCAACCACAACAAGACCGGAACGGTCCACTCAGGGAGGTTACCATGAAGACGCAGTCCTGGCTCAAATCCGGCCTGTTCGCCGCGCTCGCCACCGCATCCTTCGCCGCTGCGCCCGCGCAAGCGCAAGGCTCGCTCGTGCTCTATTGCTCGGTGCAGGAGGAATGGTGCCGTCCGATGGCGCAGGCCTTCGAGAAGGAGACCGGCATCAAGGTCTCGATGACCCGCAAGAGCTCGGGCGAGACCTATGCCCAGCTCAAGGCGGAGGCGTCCAATCCGCGCGGCGACATCTGGTGGGGCGGCACCGGCGATCCGCATCTGCAGGCCGCCGAGGAAGGCCTGACCGAGGCCTATGAGAGCCCGCGCAACGCCGATCTTCAGGATTGGGCGATCAAGCAGTGGAAGCAGTCGAAGGGCCGCACCATCGGCGTCTATGCCGGCGCGCTCGGCTTCGGCTTCAACACCAAGCAGGTCGCCTCGCGCAAGCTCGACGAGCCGAAATGCTGGGCCGACCTGATCAAGGCCAATCTCAAGGACGAGGTCCAGGTCGCCGATCCGAACTCGTCGGGCACCTCCTACACGCTGCTGGCGACGCTGGTGCAGCTGATGGGAGAGGACAAGGCCTTCGACTATCTCAAGGCCCTGCACAAAAACATCAACCAGTACACCAAGTCCGGCGCGGCCCCCGCCAAGGCGACGAGCCTCGGCGAAACCACCGTCGGCATCACCTTCATGCACGATATGGTGACGATGGTCGTCGATGGCGGCCCGGTGAAGGTCGTCGCCCCCTGCGAGGGCACCGGCTACGAGATCGGCTCGATGTCGATGGTCAAGGGCGCGCGCAATCCCGACAGCGCGAAGAAGTTCTACGACTGGGCCCTGACCCCGGCCGCGCAGGCGCTGGCGACCCAGGCCAAATCCTATCAGGTGCCCTCGAACAGGAGCGTCGTGCCGCCGCCGCAGGCGCCCAAGCTCGAGGAGGTCAAGCTGATCGACTACGACTTCGCCAAATACGGCTCCTCGGCCGAACGCACCCGTCTGCTCAGCAAATGGGATCGCGAGGTGAAGGTGCTGCCGAAGTAGGCGGACGACGGCAGCGGCGCTGGACGGGGACGCCCCATGCGCGGATCGACCAGACTTGCGCTTGTGCTGGGGTGGCTGGGCTATGGCCTGCTGCCCTGGTACCTGCTCGAGCGGGTCAGCCTCGCCAGCTTCGGCTGGCTGGCGGGCTATCCGTTCGGCCGGGCCGGAAGCGGCCTGGCGCTGTCTCTCTCCGGGCAGGCGCCCTGGCTGCTGCCGATCGGACTCGCGCTCGCGCTGGCCACGCTCGCGCTCTGGCGACGCGACGAGGCGTCGGTCGCGCGCATGCTCATGCTCGCGGGCGCCGCCGGCATGGCGCTGTTCTTCGCGCAGGGCTTCGCCATCGGCCTGAAGGGGCAGGGCATGCCATGGCTCGCGGCCCTCGTCGGAGGAGCCGGCGCGAGCCAGCCCGGCATGGGGGCGGGCGCGTTCCTCGCCATCCTGTCGCTGCTGCTGCTGTTCTGCCACGGCCTGGCCTATCGCGGCTATTGCCGGGGCGATCTGTTCACCACCAGCGCGATCGGCGTCATCGTCCTGCTGATCGGGCTGTTCATCTTCTTCCCGGTCGCGACCATCCTCGAAAGCGCCCTGATCGGCCCCGGCGGCGCATTCGCCCTCACCGCCTTCACCGAACGCTTCTTCGATTCGTCGATCTGGGGGCTCGGCTGCCTGACCGCGAACACCAATTGCGGCGTCGCCTGGAACACGCTGTTTCTGGCCGTGCTGTGCGGCGTCATCACCACGCTGCTCGGGCTTGCCTGCGCGCTCCTGATCCTGCGAACCGGCATGCCTGGCAAGCGCGTGATGCGGGCGCTGACCGTCCTGCCGATCATCACGCCGCCCTTCGTCATCGGGCTGGCGCTGATCCTGCTCTTCGGTCGTTCGGGGCTGCTGTCGAACGTCCTCTACGAATGGTTCGACGTGCCGCGCTCGCGCTGGATCTACGGCCTGCCGGGCATCCTGCTGGCGCAGGTGCTGGCCTTCGCGCCGATCGCGTTCCTTGTGCTGATCGGCGTCGTCCAGGGCATCAGCCCGAGCCTGGAGGAAGCCTCCCAGACGCTCGGCGCCAAGCGCTGGCAGACCTTCCGCACCGTGACCTGGCCGCTGCTCAGGCCGGGCCTCGCCAACGCCTTCCTGCTCGGCTTCGTCGAGAGCATGGCCGATTTCGGCAATCCGCTGGTGCTGGGCGGAAATTACGAGGTGCTCTCGACCAAGATCTTCTTCGCCGTGGTCGGCGCGTCGCATAATCAGGGCCAGGCGGCGGTTCTGGCCATCGTCCTGCTCGGCTTCACGCTCGGCGCCTTCTGGGTCCAGCAGCGTTGGCTCGGCGACAAATCCTACACCACCGTGACGGGGAAGGGCGATTCCGGCCTGCCGACGCCTTTGCCGCGCCGGGTCTCCTGGCTGGCGGGCCTCGTGATCCTGCCCTGGGTCGCGCTGACCTTCGTGATCTACCTCGTCATCCTGATCGGCGGCTTCGTGAAGTCGATGGGCCGCGACTACACCCCGACGCTGGAGCATTACCGCACCGGTTTCTCCATCGACTGGAGCCGCGGACTGTTCTTCGAGGGCGCGGCCTGGGATTCCTTCTTCACGACGATCAAGATCGCCGCGATCTCGGCCCCGCTGACGGCGCTGATCGGCCTGATCACCGCCTATCTGCTGACGCGGCAGCGCTTCGCCGGGCGCGGCGCGCTCGAATTCGCGACCATGCTCTCCTTCGCCATTCCGGGAACGGTGATCGGCGTCGCCTATATCCTCGCCTTCAACGTGCCCCCGATCGAGATCACCGGCACGGGGCTGATCCTCGTCATCGCCTTCGTGTTCCGCAACATGCCCGTCGGCGTCCGCTCGGGCATCGCCGGCCTGTCCCAGATCGACAAGAGCCTGGACGAGGCCTCGACGACGCTGCGCGCCCGCTCCTTCACCACGCTGCGGCGCGTCGTGCTGCCCCTGCTCAAGCCCGCCATCATCTCGGCGCTGGTCTATTCCTTCGTGCGCTCGATGACCGCCGTCAGCGCCGTGATCTTCCTCGTCTCGGCCGAATACAACCTCGCCACCGCCTATATCGTCGGCCGCGTCGAGGCCGGCGAGTTCGGGCTGGCCATCGCCTATTCCTCGGTGCTGATCGTGGTGATGGCGCTCGGCATCGGGCTGATCCAGCTCGGCGTCGGCGAGCGCAAGCTCGGCCGGCGGCAGAAAAGCCCGGGCAAGGCCGTCGCCCTGTCAAGCTCGGCGGCGCAGCCCATCGCTCAAGGAGCCGCAAGTTGAACAGGACCGGCCCCGCATCCGTCGAGTTCCGCAACGTCTCGATGCGCTATGGCAGCGTGACGGCGGTCGACAGCGTCTCCTTCGGCATCGAGGCCGGCAAGCTGGTGACGCTGCTCGGCCCCTCCGGTTGCGGCAAGACCACGACCCTGCGGATGATCGCGGGGCTGGAGATCGCCAGCGAAGGCCAGATCCTGATCGCCGGCAAGGATGTGACGCGGCTCTCGGCGGCCGATCGCGACGTTTCGATGGTGTTCCAGTCCTATGCGCTGTTCCCGCATATGAGCGTGCTGGAGAACGCCGCCTATGGCCCGACCGTCAAGGGCCTCGGCAGGGAGGTCGCCCGCGACATGGCCATGGCCAAGCTCGAACTGGTCGGGCTCAAGGGCTTCGAGAAGCGCTATCCCTCGGAACTGTCGGGCGGACAGCAGCAGCGCGTCGCCGTGGCCCGCGCGCTCGTGCTGGAGCCGCAGGTCCTGCTGTTCGACGAACCGCTCTCGAACCTCGACGCCAAGCTGCGCCGGCGCGTGCGCGAGGAGATCCGCGAACTGCAGCAGGACCTCAACCTCACCGTCGCCTATGTCACGCACGACCAGGAGGAGGCGCTGGCCGTCTCCGACCGCATCATCGTGATGTCGAATGCGAGGATCGCGCAGGAGGGCGCGCCGCGCGAACTCTACGAGGAGCCCGCCAACGCCTTCGTCGCCGATTTCATCGGTGACGCGAACCTGATCGACGTCGCCATCGCGAGCGTCACGGACGGGCGCGCCGACGTCGCGCTGGGGCCGCTGACGGTGTCGTTGCCGGCGCGGGGCCTCTCCGTCGGCCCGGCCCGGATCGCGATCAGGCCCGAAAGCCTGCTGATCGGGCCCGCCGCCGACGCCTCGGGCCTGCCCGGCGCGATCCGCAAATGCGCCTATCTCGGCAACCATCTCGACATCATGGTGACGACGGCGGTCGGCGAGCTCTTCGTGATCCAGTACGGCTCGCGCACGATGCTGGAGCCGGGGCTTCCGGTCTCGCTGTCTTTTGCCGGCTCAGGCGTGACGCTGATCCCGCCGGCCTGAGCCGCCGCCGCCGGGCGAACGTTTTTTCATCGTCCTGACCGAAGAATCGACATGGCTGCCCCATTCCCGGCACGTTCAGGCGGCATTGTCGCTGAGTTGGCTAATGAAAAAGTGATGATTCCATGCGAGAATCGCACGTCTGAATCGGAAGGCGCCCACCAGAGATGACCGGCAGCGACAGCGCCACCACGATCCTGATCCACCTCGCCGGCGGCGTCGCGCTGCTGATCTGGGCGGTCAGGCTCGTCCGGACAGGAGCGATGCGCGCCTTCGGCGGCTCGCTGCGCCAGGCGATCGCGCGCTTCACGCAGAACCGGGCCGCCGCCTTCGCCAGCGGCGTCGGCGTCACCATGGTGCTGCAGAGTTCGACGGCGACGACGCTGCTCGTCTCCTCCTTCGCCGGCCGCGACCTGATCGCGTCGGCCATGGCGCTGGCCGTGCTGCTGGGCGCGAATTTCGGCACGGCGCTGGCCGCCTTCGTGATCTCGCTCGATCTCGGCTGGCTCTGGGGCCTGTGCATCGCCATCGGCGTCGCGCTCTATCTCAGCCATGAGGCGATGGACCGCGCCCGCAATATCGGCCGCGTCGTCGTTGGCATCGGGTTGATCCTGCTCGCTTTGATCGAGCTCAACGCCGCGGCCGCCCCGCTGGCGCAGTCGCCGACCTTCCGCGCGCTGCTGGCCGCCATCGCCGGCGAGCCGCTGCTCGCCGTGCTGGTCGCGGTCGCCGCGACCTGGCTGACCCATTCCAGCATCGCCATCATCCTGCTGATCGCGACCTTCGCCGCGTCCGGCCTGTTTCCGCCCGCGACCGCGCTGACGCTGGTGATCGGCGCCAATCTCGGCAATGCGCTGATCCCGGTGCTGGACCAGCTCGGCGCGCCGATCGCCCAGCGTCGCGCCGCCATCGGCAACCTCTTCACCCGCGTCGTTCTGGCGGCGCTGATCCTGCCCTTCGTCCAGCCGCTCTCCGCCTGGCTGGTCGCGCTGCCCGCGGCCGATGCGCGGCTGGCGATCGAGTTCCATGTCGCGCTCAACCTGCTCGGCGCGCTCGCCTTCCTGCCGCTGGTCGGGCCGATCGCCGCGCTCGTGGAGCGATTTACGCCCGGCCGCGACACGCCTGAGACCGAGGTCAGGCCGCGCCATCTCGACCCCAATCTGCTCGACAGCCCGTCCGAGGCGCTGGCCGGCGCGATGCGCGAGGCGCTCAGCCTCGGCGACCGCGTCGAGACCATGCTGCGCGACACCATGACCCTGATCGAGACAGACGAGCTCAAGCTCTCCCGCGCGATCGCGGCGCAGGATGACGGGGTCGATACCATCCACGAATCGATCAAGCTCTATCTGGTCAAGGTCTCGCGCAGCGAACTGAACGACGCTGACAGCCGCCGCCTGTTCGAGATCATGACGCTGATCACCAATCTCGAGCATATCGGCGACATCATCGACAAGAACCTGCGCGAGCTTGCCGAGAAAAAGATCCGCAAGCGCTACGCCTTTTCGACAGAGGGGCTGGCCGAGATCAGGGATTTTCACCAGCGCGTCGCGTCCGGGCTGGTGCTGGCGCTCAACGTCTTCGCCACGCGCGACCTCGCGCTCGCCCGCCAGCTCTTCGCCGAGAAGGCGATGATGCGCGACGCCGAAAGGCGCGCCACCGAAAGCCATTTCGAGCGCCTGCGCTCGGGCCGCAGCGAGACGATCGAGACCAGCGCGATCCATCTCGACATCATCCGCGACCTCAAGCGCATCCACGGCCACATCGCCTCGATCGGCTACCCGATCCTCGAAAGCGCCAACGCCCTGCGCGAGAGCCGGCTGATGGAGAGCCGCGACGCGCGCCTGCAGCAGGATCAGACCCGGCTGATCGAGGCGCCGCGCTGACGCTCTGGCGTTTCATCCCTGCCGCCCTCATCCTGAGAAGCGGGCGCAAGCCCGCGTCTCGAAGGATGCTTTAGATGTCTCCGGAACCGTCTGAAGCATCCTTCGAGACGCCGCTTCGCCGCACCTCGGGATGCGGGCTTTGGCTGTGATGATCGGGAATACGCGATGAACGACACACATCCACCGTCCGCCGAGCCCTTCGCCGAGGCGCTCGCCCGCCTCCACGCAGCGCTCGCCGACGTCGCCAATGGCGATGTCGCGGCGGTCAAGGCGCTCTATGCCCATGACGACGACGCCACCTCATTCTATGGCTGGGGCGGCTACGAGAAGGGCTGGCACGAGGTTTCGCGGCGCTGGGACTGGGCGGCGACGCAGTTCGGCGGCGGCGCGGTTTCGCACGAGAACGTCACCACCGTCATCGGCGTCGATCTCGCCTTCACCACCGACATCGAGACCTTCGTCGTCACCCGTCCCGGCGCGAGCGGGCCGACGCGCTGGTCTAACCGGGTGACGCATGTCTTCAGGCTTCAGGGCGGGCGCTGGCGGCTGCTGCATCGCCACGCCAACCGGCTGGAGACGCGCTACGAGCCGGGTCCGCGCGAAAGCGGCGGCTGAGAGCCGTCTCAGTCCTTGCCGCAGGCCGGCTCCAGCGCCGCGATCAGGGTCTTCAGGCCGGGCTCGTCGACCAGATCGGCGGCGTCCTGCCGGCTGAACCAGTGGACGCGGCGCTGCGCCTGCTCGGCCCAGTCGTCGAGCTGGCGCTCGAAGGCGAGCCGGTAGAGCTTGACCTCGCAGAGCACGAAACGGTCGTCGAGCCGCTTCCAGTAGGTGTAGCGGCCGACCGGCTTCTTGCCGATCTTGCCGACGACGCCGGCCTCCTCATAGGCTTCGCGCGCGGCGGCGTCGTTGTCGTCCATGCCTTTGATCGGCCAGCCCTTTGGCACGATCCAGCGCTGCGTCGTGCGCGAGGTCACGAGCAGCACCTCCAGGCCGCCCTCGGCGGCGTGCCGGACGGGGACGGCGGCAACCTGCACCCGGGTCTCTCCGACGCCCCCCTTGGACTTCTTCATCGGTCGTTGGCGCTCCCCGCGCAGCCGGTCCCGGCGCGCGCCATGGCTGGGTTCATGATGTCGAATCGTCGGTTGATTCGATCTGTCATGATCGTCCCATCCAGCACCGACGCAACCTTATTAAGCGCAGTTCATGTCCCGGCTTCGTCGAAAACATGGCGGAGCCCCCTGCGCGCGCCGGAAATCGCTTGCCGGCTCACCGGGACGGGGTTCGCGGACCAATCGGGATTGAGGCCGATTGGGCTGTCGAGGGTCTTGCCGCAGGCTTCGCGAGCGGTGAACCTGCGCGCGCGAAATGACGATCGGGGAGCGATCATGAGCTGGAGCGAAGGCCTTGGACTGTCCGGCTTCGTCGCGGCCTGCGTCGCGGTGGCGAGTTCGGGCGCGATCTTCAGGCCCGGCGACTGGTATGAGCGGCTCAGGAAGCCGTGGTGGCGCCCGCCGAACTGGCTGTTCGCGCCGGCCTGGACGGTGCTTTATGTAATGATCGCGGTCTCGGGCTGGCTGGTCTGGCGCAAGGCAGGCTTCTCGGGGGCCGTCCTGCCGCTGGCGCTCTACGGCGTCCAGCTTCTGCTCAACGCCGCCTGGTCCGGCTTCTTCTTCGGCCTGCGCCGCATGGACCTCGCTCTGGTCGACGTCGCGCTGCTCTGGCTCTCCATCCTGGGCCTGATCGCGCTCTTTGCCCCAATCGACGAAACGGCGGCGCTGCTGCTCGTCCCCTATCTCGCCTGGGTCAGCTTCGCGGCCTTCCTCAACTGGACGATGTGGCGGCTGAACCCGCAGGCGGCGACGGCCTGAAGCCTCCTCAGCCGCCGCGCAGCCTCGCAAGGTAGCGCGCCTGCGACAGCCGGCGCGTGCGCGCCGCCTCCACGGCTGCCTGCGGCGAAATCGCCGAAAAGGCGACCTGCGCCCGGCTGCGAAGCTGCGCGAAACCGTCGAGATGATCGGCGATGATCGTCGCGATCTTGGGATAGCCGCCTGTGGTCTGGTGGTCGGCCAGCAGCACGGCCGGCACGCCGTCGCCCGAGACCTGGATCGAGCCCCTCATGATCGGCTCGGAGGGCATGTCGAGCGCCGCGTTGGGCTTGAGAGACGGGCCGGCGAGCCGCACGCCCATCCGGTCATAGGCGTCGGTCAGGGTGAAGGGCTGCGATAGCAGCGTCTCGATCGCTTCCGGCGAAAAGAAGCGATCCTGCGGGCCGAGCACGATCTTGACGGTGTGGCGCGGTCGCGCCGTGACCGGGCAGTCGAGTTCACCGACCCGCGCCTCGCGGCGCTCGGCATCGGCAATCACGAGCCTCTGGCCCGCCGCGAGCCTGCCGCCGCCGAAGCTCGACGGGCCATGCGTCGAGACGCTGCCGAGCCAGGACGTCGCCTCGAGCCGCCCCGCGAAGGCGAGATAGGTCCAACTCCCCCACAGTCCGGGCGTGATCGTCAGCCGCATGCCCGCCGCCAGCGTCGCCACGATCCAGGACGGGTGCTCCCGCCCGTCAAGCGTGGCGCGAAATCCGCCGCCGGCAAGCGCCACGGTGACGCCGCCCTCGACGCAGTCCAGCGCAAGCCCGCCGACCGAGACCTCGATGCCCGCCGCGCCGTCGGGATTGCCGAGTGCGGCGGTGGCGATGGCGAAGGCGCCGCGATCCATCGGCCCCGACGCCGGCACGCCATAGCGCATCAGCCCGGTCCGGCCGCCATCCTGCACGGTGACGAGCGGGCCGGCCTGGACGATCTCGATGATGGCGCGCGCCATGGCTCAGGCCCGCCGCACATGGGCGTCGAAGCCGGCGCGGTCGATCCGGCGGAAGGCCACATCGTCGCCGATCTCGAACAGGAAGGGCCGTCCGGTCTCCTCGCGCAGGATTTCGGTCGGAGAGCGGCCGATGATGTGCCAGCCGGTCGGCATGACGAGCGTGGTGACGAGGCATTGCGGCCCGGCGATCAGCACGCTGCCGGCCGCGATGCCGCGCACGGGCGCGGGCTTGCGCGGCAGCCTGATCGCCTCGGGCACCCCGGCGAGATAGGCATATCCCGGCGCGAAACCATACATGAAGACGCTGTAGTCGCCTGCCAGATGCGCCGCGATCACCGTCTCGCGCGTGAGGCCGGTCGCGGCCGCGACCGCGTCGAGATCGGGCGCGAACTCGTCCTCGTAGCAGACCAGCACCTCGCGCGGCGCGCCCTTGGGCGGCAGGGTCGCGGGCTCGCGCAGCAGCGCCGTCATCGCAGCCTCCACCGCGCCATGGTCGCTGACCAGCGGGTCGAAGCCGACGAGCAGGCTGGCATAGGCCGGCACGGCTTCCGTGAAGCCCGGAAACGGCGCGGCCGCCAGCGCCGCATCCAGCCGCCGGACCTGCGCGTTGGTGCTGGCGTCGACGGTCTCGCCAAGCTCGACCAGCAGGCCATGCTCCGCCACCGGCTGGAAGCGCGGAAAGCCCTGGGACGGTGCGCTCATGCCGGGCGCGGCAGGAAGGGCGCGAGGGCGATGCCGGCCTTCGTCAGCGCCTCGCGCACGGTCCTGGCCATGGCGACCGCGCCGGCGCTGTCGCCATGCACGCAGATCGAATGCGCCGCGAGCGGAATCCGCAGCCCCTCCAGCGCCGGCATCAGCCCGGTGTCGAGGAATGCGACCAGCCTTTGCGAGGCGGCCTCGGCATCGTGGATCATCGCGCCCGGCCGGCTGCGCGGGACCAGCCGGCCGTTTGGTAGATAGGCCCGGTCGGCGAAGATCTCGCTATGGACCGAAAGCCCGCAGGCGCGGGCGGCCGGTTCCAGTTCCGTGCCCGAGATCGCCAGCACGGCGAGATCGCGCGAGACGGCCGCGACCGCGCGCGCGATCGCGTCGGCCACGTCGCGGTTGTCGCAGGCGAGGTTGCCGAGCGCGCCATGCGGCTTCACATAGGCGACGCTCGCCCCGGCCAGCGCCGCAGCCCCCATCAGCCCGCCGATCTGCACGGCGGTGAAGCGCTCGATCTCGCGCGCCGTGCAGGGAATGATCCGTCGGCCAAAACCCTCGCGGTCGGCATAGCCCGGATGCGCGCCGATCACGACGCCGCGCGCTTTGGCGAGCGAGACGGTCTCGACCATGGTCTCGGGATCGCCGGCATGGCCGCCGCAGGCGATGTTGGCGCTGGTGACGAGATCGAGCATGGCGGCGTCGTCGCCGGCGCGCCAGGGGCCGTACCCCTCGCCGAGATCGGAGTTGAGGTCGATGCTGCGGGTCATCGCGTCATCCTAGCATGGAGCCGGCCAGCGTCGCCGGCCGCCTCAGCCATCCGCTACCGGCACGGTATAGTTCAGCACCAGCCGCCCGCCATCGGGATAGATCGTCTGGCCGGTCATGTAGGAGGCGTCGCCGCTGGCGAGGAACGCCGCGACGGCGGCGATCTCCGAGGGTTCGCCGCAGCGGCCGATCGGCGTTCGCGAGAGCACCGCGCGGCGCGCCTCGTCGGACGTCATGACGGCCTTTTCGACCAGTTCGGTCAGGATCGTGCCTGGCCCGATGCCGACGACGCGAATGCCATGCGGGGCGAGCGCAACCGAAGCCACGGAGGTGAGCTGGTTCATGCCGCCCTTGGAGATGGCGTAGGTCGCAAGGTTCGGGTTGGCGAGCAGCGCGTTGATCGACGACATGTTGATGATGACGCCGCCCATCCCCTGCGCGACCATCTGCCGTCCCGCCGCCTGCACGCCGAAGAACGCGCCCTTCAGGTTGACCCCGATGACCGCGTCGAAATCGCTCTCGGCGATGTCGAGGAAGGGCTGGCCGCGGGCGATGCCGGCATTGTTGAGCATGATGTCGAGCCGCCCGAACTGCGCCACCGCCGCCGCGACGAGGGCATCGACCTCGGCGCGTTTCGCCACGTCGGCCGGGACGGCGAGCACGCTTTCGGGCCGCCCGAGCGCGTCGGCCGCGCGGGCGAGTTCCTCGCCGTCGATATCGGCGATGACGAGTTTCGCGCCCTCCTGCAGGAAGCGCTCGGCGCAGGCGCGGCCGAGGCCCCGCGCCGCCCCCGTGATCGCCGCGACCTTGCCGTCGAGCTTCATCATGCCGGCTCCCGTCAGCGCTTCAGCCGCGGCTTCTCGATCCCGGCCTGATGGCAGAGCGCATCGACCATGGCCGAGAAGTCGCGCCCGCCGAAGCCTCCGGCGCGCGCCGCGCTGAAGGCCTCGCGCGCGGCGGCCGCCAGCGGCATCGGCACCTTGGCGGCGTTGGCGGCGTCGACGATCAGGCTGAGGTCCTTATGCGCCAGATCGATGGTGAATCCGGGCTCGGTGTCGTCGATCAGCACCTTGTTGGGCCAGTTGACCTTGAGCTGCCCGTTCACGGCGGTTGTGCCGTAGAGCACGTCGAGCGTCGTCTCCAGCGTCAGCCCGAAGCGCTGCGACAATGCCAGCGCCTCGGCGTTCATCTGGCACAGCGACACGGCGAGGTAGTTGTTGACCAGCTTGGTGCGCGTGCCGCTGCCGACAGGGCCGCAATGATAGATCGTCGTGCCCATGCCTTCGAGCAGCGGTTTCACCCGCGCGAACTCGGCGTCCGTGCCGCCGACCATGAAAAGCGATTCAGCCCTGTCGGCATGCGCCGCCAGCCGGCCGACCGGCGCATCGACGAAGCCGACGCCCTTGGCCGCCGCCTGCTTCGCCAGCGCGTCGGTGACGAGCGGGTCGATCGTGCTCATGTCCATGATCACGCTGCCGGGCCTGGCGTTGTCCAGCACGCCGCCCGGGCCGGCCACGACCTGCTCGACGATGGCCGAGTTCGGCAGCATGGTGACGATGACGTCGGACTGGGCCGCGACCTCGCCGGCGGACTCAGCCGGGCGCGCCTGAAGCGAGGCGAGTTCGTCGACGGCGTCGCGGTTGACGTCGTGGACGACGAGGCGAAAGCCCTTGCGGCACAGGTTCGAGGCCATGGGCCGGCCCATGCGGCCGAGCCCGACGAAACCGATCATATCCATAGAGACGTTTCCTCGCGTTTTTTGTAAGTCAGCCCTGCGGCAGGCCCAGATGGGCACGGAACCGGTTCTTGATATGGACCGCGTCGCGCGAGGGCAGGGAGCGCGGCGGGTTCTCAGGCAGAACCTTGATCACGAAGAGGCGCGGGCCTTCGGCTTTGTCCTGCAGCGTGCCGGCCAGCGCCTCGACCTCGGCCATGCCGGTCAGCGTCTCCGCCGTCGCAAAGCCGCAGACGCCGGCGACCTTCGCCAGGTCGATGCCATGGCCGGTATGGCTGCCCTGCATTCCGGTCTCGCCGAAATGCTGGTTGTCGATCACCACGATGTCGAGGTTCTTCGGCTGCGCCACCGCGATGGTGGCGAGCGCCCCGAAGGCCATCAACTGCTCGCCGTCGCCGGTGACGACCAGCACGCGCCGCGAGGCTTGCGCCTGCGCGATGCCCAGGCCCACCAGCGCCGCCCCGCCCATCGCGCCCCAGAGGTAATAATTGCCGTCATGGTCGCCGGCGGCGTGGACGTCGTAGGTCGCGGAACCTAGCCCGGTCACGACGAGCGCATCGCCCCGCTGCTTCAGCAGGGCGGCGACGGCGGCGCGGCGGGCGAGCGGAGTGGTTTCGGGATTGGCCATCGCGCTCACCACTTCTTCTTGCCGAGCAGGCGCTGCCCGATCAGCACCGCGATCTGCTGGTCGCCCTCATAGGCCAGCGCGGCGGCAGCCTCGACGGTGTCGACGAGGTCTTCGGCCGTGTCGGCCCGCATCACGCGGATGCCGACGGCCTCCAGCGCGGCTTGCGTGCCGCGCCCCATAGGCACCTGCCAGGGATTGAACTCGGCCCATTCGCCGCGCATCGTCACCAGCATCAGCAGCGGCGTCCGCGCCATCACGGGCAGCGACAGCATGTTGATGCAGTTGCCGACGCCGCTCGACTGCAGCAGCACGACGCAGCGCTGCCCGCCGAGCCAGGCCCCGGTCGAGATCGCGACGCCCTCCTCCTCGGTGGTCAGGACATTGGTCGTGACCTCGGCGTCGGCCTGGAACAGACGGATCAGCGCGCTGTGGCCGGCGTCGGGCACGAAGGCCATCTGGCGCACATCGGCCGCCTTCAGGATGGCGTAAAGCCGATCCGGCCAGCCGCTGACGGCGGCGGCCGCGGCTTCCGCGTCGGCGGCATTGGACACTGCGCTCTGCGCCACGACATCCTCCGGTCAGGTCGATTGCGGGCCGATGCTAGCCCGTCTTCGGCCGCTGTCGGCGACCGTTTTTCGCGCCCGGCCATTCCGGTATGTCATGCCTCCCGGCCGTTGGCGGTCATCGTCAGGCCGCGACGTCGCGCGGCGCCGGCTTCTCCCATTCCTCGCCCCAGATCATGACGGAATGGCCGGGCGTGACCTCGCGGAACATGCGCTCGGGCGGGACGTAGTCGGCGGGCCTGACCGGGCTCTTGATCTCGTCGTTGGAGACCGGGCGCTTGTCGTGCCGGCGCATCGGATCGGCGACAGGCACCGCCGCCAGCAGGCGCTTGGTGTAGGGGTGTTGCGGATTGCCGAAGATCGCCGCGCGCGGGCCGATCTCGACGATCTCGCCGAGATACATCACCGCGACGCGGTGGCTGACGCGCTCCACCACGGCCATGTCGTGCGAGATGAACAGATAGGCGAGCTTCATGCGCGCCTGCAGTTCCAGCATCAGGTTGATCACCTGCGCCTTCACCGAGACGTCGAGCGCGGAAACCGATTCATCGGCCACGATCAGCCGGGGCTCGACCGCGAGCGCGCGGGCGATGCAGATGCGCTGGCGCTGGCCGCCGGAGAATTCGTGCGGGAAGCGGTTGGCCATGTCGGGATTGAGGCCGACGCGGCGCAGCAATTCGTCCACCTGCTCGCGCGCCTGCGTGCGTGTCGCCAGCTTGTTGATCAGCAGCGGCTCGGCGATCGCCGCCCCGATGTTCATGCGCGGGTTCAGCGAGGCGAACGGGTCCTGGAAAATCATCTGCATGCGCTTGCGCTGCTCGCGCAGCGCGGTCTGGTCGAGCGTCAGCATGTCGACGCCGTCGAGCAGCACCGACCCGGCCTGCGGCTCGATCAGCCGCATCACCGAGCGCCCGGTGGTCGACTTGCCGCAGCCGGATTCGCCGACCAGCGCCAGCGTCTCGCCGCCCTGCACGCTGAAGGCGACGTTCTCGACCGCGTGCACGCGGCCCGTGACGCGCGAGAGGATGCCGGTGCGGATGTCGAACCGCGTCGTCAGCCCCGACACTTCGAGCACCGGACGCGCCGCGGCCTCGACGGTGTCGGGCACCTCCACGGGCACGTCGGATTCGCCGGTGGCGCGATCGACCACGGGGAAGCGCATCGGGCGGCTGCGGCCCGTCATCGCGCCGAGTTTCGGCACGGCCGACAGCAGCGAGCGTGTATAGGGATGTTTGGCGCGGGCGAAGATGTCGGGCGTCTGCCCGGTTTCCACCGCCTCGCCATTATACATCACCACCGTCCGGTCGGCGATTTCGGCGACCACGCCCATGTCATGGGTGATGAAGAGGACCGACATCCCCTCCTCCTCCTGCAGCAGCTTGATGAGCTGCAGGATCTGCGCCTGGATCGTCACGTCGAGCGCGGTCGTGGGCTCGTCCGCGATCAGCAGCTTGGGCTTGCAGGCCAGCGCCATCGCGATCATCACGCGCTGGCGCATGCCGCCCGAAAAACGGTGCGGATACTCGTTGAAGCGCGATTTCGCCGCCGGGATCCTGACCTTCTCGAGCAGCCGCACGACCTCGGCTTCCGCCTCCGAGCGCGACATGCCGCGATGCAGGATCAGCGATTCCGCGATCTGGAAACCGATGGTCAGCACCGGGTTCAGCGAGGTCATCGGCTCCTGGAAGATCATCGCCATGTCGTCGCCGCGGATCTGGCGCATCTGCGAGTTCGGCAGCGTCAGGAGTTCGCGGCCGTTGAGCTTGACCGAGCCCTCGACGCGGCTGTTGCCGGCGGGCGTCAGCCGCATGATCGAGAGCGCGGTGACGCTCTTGCCGGAGCCGGATTCGCCGACGACCGCGACGGTCTCCTTCGGCGCGATGTCGAAGGAGACGTTGCGGACGACCGGCTTCCAGACGCCTTCGACCCGGAAGGCCGTGGTCAGGTTCGAGACGGAAAGGATGGGCTGGGTCATATGTTCGCTCCGCTCTTCGTCAGGTCACGCGGCGCGGATCGAGCGCATCGCGCAGGCCGTCGCCGATGAAGTTGATCGAGAGCACGGTCAGGAAGATGGCCGCTCCGGGAAACAGGGCCCAGTGCGGCGCGGCGTCGAGCTGGTCCTTGGCGTCGAAGAGAAGCCGTCCCCAGGTCGGGATGTCGGGCGGGAAGCCGAGGCCGAGAAAGGACAGGGTCGATTCCGCGATGATCGCCGACGAGACCTCGATCGTCGAGGCGACGATGACGGGGCCGATCGCGTTTGGCAGGATGTGGTGGACCATCTGGTGGTATTTCGAGGCGCCCGACGCGCGCGCGGCCTCGACGAATTCCTTCTCGCGCAGCGAGAGGAACTGCGCCCTGACCAGCCGCGCCACCGGCATCCAGCGCAGGCCGCCGATGACGATGACGATCAGCACGAAGACGCCGCCCTCGACGCCGAAGGCCGCCTTGAGCTGCTCGCGGAAGAGATAGATCACGAGCAGCAGCAGCGGCAGTTGCGGCAGCGACAGGAACAGGTCCGTCAGCCACATCAGCGCCGGGTCCATGTAGCGCCGCGACATGCCGGCGATCGAGCCGACGACGACGCCGACGAAGGTCGCCACGACCATGGCCGCGAGGCCCACGGCCAGCGAGATGCGCCCGCCATACATCACCCGCGCCAGCAGGTCCTGCCCGAGATCGTCGGTGCCGAGCGGGTGCTGCCAGGACGGCGTCTGCAACTGCGCCGAGAAGTCGATCTCGTTGATCGGCACCGTCCAGATCCACGGGCCGACGACGACGCCGAGGATCAGCGTTCCCAGCACGACCGAACTCGCCATGGCGAGCCTGTGACGGCGGAAGCGGCGCCAGGTCTCGCGCCCCGGCGAGACGGGCGCGCTCGCCTTGGCCACCCCGGCGACGGGATCAGCTGAAGGAGATGCGAGGGTCGAGCCAGCCATAAAGGATATCCGCGATGAGGTTGAAGAGGACGACGAGACAGGCGAAGACGAAGGTCACCGCCATGATGACAGGGGTGTCGTTGGCGAGGATCGCGTCGATCAGCAGCGAGCCGATGCCGGGAATCCGGAAGATCTGCTCGGTCACGATGGCGCCGCCGAACACGGCGGGCATCTGCAGCGCGACCAGCGTCACGACCGGGATGAGCGCGTTGCGGGTGATGTGGCGCAGGGTCACGCGCGGCTCGCTCAGCCCTTTGGCGCGGGCGGTGGTGACGTAGTCGAGCCGGATCACGTCGAGCACCGAGGAGCGGACATAGCGGGTGTAGGACGCCGCCTGGAACAGGCCGAGCACCATGATCGGCATGATCGCCTGGCGGAACATCTCCCAGTACCAGCGCCAGCCCGTCGCCGCGAGGTCGGATCGGTAGACGAAGGGGAACCAGTCCAGCGTCACCGAGAAGACCAGGATGAAGAGCAGGCCGGTGAAGAAGGTCGGCAGCGAGAAGCCGACGAAGGCGAGCGTGTTGGCGATCTGGTCGAAGATCGAATAGGGCCGCGTCGCGGCGTAGATGCCGACCGGAAGCGCGATCGACAGCGCCACGAGCTGCGAGGTTCCGACGACGAAGAGCGTGGTCGGGACGCGCTGCAGGATGAGTTTGTCGACGTCGATGCGGCTGGCGAAGGAGAACCCCCAGTCGCCCTGGGCCATGGAGCCCAGCCAGCGCAGATAGCGCACCATGACGGGGTCGTTCAGGCCGAAGCTCTCGCGCAGCGCCTCGCGCACCTGCGGCGGCACGTTGGGGTTGGTCGCCATCTCCTGGAACGGATCGCCCGGCGCCAGCGCCAGCACCGTGAACAGGATGAGGCTGATTCCGAGCAGGCTCGGAATCGCGATGAGCAGTCGTCGGAGCAGGTAACTCGCCATGGACTTCTTCTCTCTTGGACGCTCGGCGTCAGGCCGTGGCGAACGGAGCGCGCCGGATCGTCAGGTCCGCGTCGCCGCCGATGCGCGTCGATATTCGGCGTTGTGACAGGGTGGTAGCCCCCGCGCGGCCCTGGCGGCGCGGGGGCTCTTCGTCAGGTCAGGCGCGATGCCACGCCGCGATGTTCCAGCTATCCACGTCCCAGCCGCTGTGGTCGTGCATCAGGTTCGTCGCCGAGGCGGCGACGCGGGTGCGCGAGAGCAGCGGCAGGATGACATGGGCCTCGCAGAAGATCTCGTTGACCGTGATCAGCAGCGCGGCGCGCTTGGCCGGGTCGAGTTCCTTCTGGGCGGCCTTGTAGGCCTCGTCGGCCTTCGGGTCGCTGTAGCGCGAGACGTTGCGGCCCAGCCACTTGTTCTCCTTGGTCGCGATTTCCCAGGAGACGAACTGGTTGAGGAAGCGCTCCGGATCGGGCTGCGGCTGCGTGGTCGTGTACATCTCCATGTCGACATAGAGCTTGGTGTAGGTGTCGGGGTTGGCGACGTCCGAGGAGAAGAACACCGACGCCGTGACCGACTTCAGCTCCAGGTCGATGCCGGCCTTCTGGCAGGCCTGCTTGATGATCGCCTGCGTCTTCTGGCGCGGGGCGTTGATCGAGGTCTGGTAGACGTATTTGAGCTTCTTGCCGTCCTTCTCGCGGATGCCGTCGGCGCCGCGCTTGTAGCCGGCGTCGTCGAGGATCTTGTTGGCCTTGTCGATGCTGAATTCGTATTTCAGCTTCTTCGACTTGAACTGCTCGGGCGCGTTGACGAAGCTCGCCGTCGCGTTGCCGCCGCGGCCATAGATGAACTTCTGGATCGAATCGCGGTCGATCAGCAGGTTCATCGCCTCGCGCACCTTGGGGTCGGTGAGCGTCGGATGCTTGGTCTTGATGCTGGAGCGCTCGCCGTCGACCTCAGTCCACGGATCGGTGGTGTTGAGGATGATGAACTCGACGTCGCCGGCCGTCACGGCGCTGATCTTGCCGCGCCCGCCGGTCTCCATGCGCTTGAGGACGTCGTCCTCGACCTGGAGGTTCCAGGCATAGTCGTATTCGCCGGTCTGGAGAACGGCGCGCGCCGCCGAGACCGCGTCGCCGCCGCCTTTGATCTCGAGCGTGTCGAAATGCGGCTGGTTGGCGATGTGGTAGTCCGGGTTGCGCTCGCAGGTCAGGATGTCGCCCGGCTTGAAATCGACGAACTTGTAGGGGCCGGTGCCGACGGGCTTGAGATTCGCGGGGGCCTCGCGCGATTTCGCCCCGACATAGTCGGCGAACAGGTGCTTCGGCAGGATCTGGCCGACGGTGCCCACGAACGGGTCGGCCCAGAACGGGGTCGGCTGGGCGAAGATCACCTTGATGGTATGGGCGTCGACCTTCTCGACCTTGATGCCGGTATAGGAGCCGGTGGTGTAGGCGGCCGTCGCCGGTTCCTTGGCGTATTCCCAGGTGAAGACGACGTCGTCGGCGGTGAACGGCTTGCCGTCGTGCCACTTCACGTTCTGCTTCAGCTTCCAGGTCACGGTCGTGCCGTCGGCGGAGAGGCCGCCATTCGCCTTGCTTGGCGTTTCGGCCGCGAGGCAGGGGATCAGGTTGCCTTCCTTGTCCCAGCCGGCGAGCGGCTCGAAGAAGATGCGCGAGGCGATCTGGTCCTTGGTGCCGCTGGCGAAATGCGGGTTCAGCAGGGTCGGCGCCTGCCAGAGCAGCACCTTGAGCGGCCCGCCGCCGCCGGCCTTGGTCGGCTTGTAGGGCAGGGTGGCGTTGGCCATCGCCACGCCGTTCCAGAGCAGGATCTGGCTGGCGATCGGCGCGCCGACGCCCAGCGCGAGAGCCTTCTGGATGAAGCCGCGCCGTGACAGCCCGCCATCCTTCACCTGCTCCACCAGATGCTGAATCTCGTGCTCTTTCATGGAAAACCTCCGCTTGATGCGCTCGTCTGTCTTTCGGCGGCGCTGTTGCCGCTCGTTCTTGCGAGCGCGGAGCAAGCCATGTGCCAACGCGTGCGTCAATCGTGCAGCGCGGTGGGCTGGGGATGCGAGGCCTTCCCGTGGCTGCGCGGGCGCATCCTTGCCGTGCCGCTTCCGGCGCTGCGCTCGCGACGCGTGCAGCCATGTCCAGGCCGACGGCGGCAAATCAGCGCGGGTCGTCCGTCGCCTTGCCGTCGCTTGCCCTGACCAGCAGCAGCGCCAGGAAGGCGAGCCCGCACAGCCCGGACGTCAGCCAGACCGCGCCGACGCCCCAGCGGTCGAGCGCGAAACCGAAGAGCAGCGGCGCGGCGGCCTGCAGCGCCCGTCCCGGCCCGCCGATCAGGCCCTGCGTCAGTCCGTAGCCGACCGGCCCGAACAGCGCGAGCGGCAGCGTTCCCTTGGCGATCGTCAGCACGCCGTTGCCCGCCCCGTGCAGAAAGGCGAAGGCATAGGCGCCGGGCGCGCCGAACCAGAGCAGCACCCCTGCGGCGACCGGATGCGTCAGCGTCGCGATACGGGTCGAGACCAGCGGGTGCAGCCGGCGCAGCAGCGTGAATTCAGCGATCCGGGCCGCGACCTGCGCCGGGCCGATCAGCGCGCCGGCCGCCACCGCCACGGCCGTCGTTGCGCCCGCCGCCTCGAGCAGGCGCGGCAGATGCGCCGCCATCGCCGTGCTGCAGAACCAGGCCACGGCGAAGACGAAGGCGAGCAGCAGCATGGTCAGGCGGCTTCGGCCTGCCGCCGCCTCGACCGCCGCGGGATCAGCAGTCGCGGTCGGCGGCGTGGCGAAGCGGCCCGAAGGCAGGAACGCGTTCAGCGGCAGGGCCAGCATCAGATGCAGGCCCGCCCAGCCGAGGCAGGCCCCGCGCCAGCCGATCTTGGCCTCCATCAGGGCCGAGAGCGGCCAGCCCACCGTCGAGGCGAAACCCGCGATCAGCGTGATGCCGGTGATCGGCGAGCGCGCCGCCTTGCCGTAGATGGAGGCCAGCGCCGAAAACGCCGCCTCGTAGAGGCCGATGCCCATGCCGACGCCGATGACGAGCCAGCCGAGCCAGAGCAGCCATGGTCCCTGCGCCAGCGCGAGGCAAGCGAGGCCCGCCGCGAAGATCAGGTTCGATCCGATCAGAACGCCGCGACCGCCCTGCCGGTCGATCGTCGCGCCCGCGAACGGCCCGACCACGGCCGAAACCACCATCGCCGCCGAGAAGGCGGCGAAGATCATGATCGGGCTCATTCCGAGATCGCGCGCCATCGGCGTCGCCAGCACGGCCGGCAGGTAGTAGGTCGAGGCCCAGGATACGGTCTGGGCCGTGCCGAGCGCGAGGACGATGCAAGTTGTCGAGCGGCCGGCAAGGCTCATCGTGCAAGGCTCATCTGGCAACGCTCATCTGGCAACGCTCATCGGCATTCGCGGAAGGTGGTGGCGACCATGCCGACATCGTCGCCAAAGCGGTGCGTCTGGCAATCCGTTCCGCGCGCATGCCGTCATGCACCGTGTTCGCCGACGTGCGGCCGCGAGCCGCCCGCGCATGACCCGCATCTCCTGCGGGAGGTCGCGAAGCCTCGGATCGCGGCTATGCTGGCGCCAGCAGGGGAGCTTCGCGCCATGATGCGGGATATGATAGCGCGATGACCGTCTCCCGCCCGCCCCGCATCGCTGCTTTCGCCTGCGAGAAGCGCCCGGCCACCGGCTCGCGCGGCATGGTGGTGACGAATCATCCGCTGGCCTCGGCGGCCGGCTCGCAGATGCTGCTGGCCGGCGGGAACGCGATCGACGCCGCGATCGCCGCTCTGTTCGCGCTGACGGTGGTCGAGCCGATGATGGTCGGCGTGCTCGGCGGCGGCGTCGCCCATATCCGGCTCGGCGACGGCCGCCATCTCATCCTCGACGGGCTCTCGACCGCGCCGCTCAGCGCCGCGCCCGACTTGTACGGGACGCTGTCGGACGAGATCGGCAGGTCGCGCGACACGCGGGGCCGCGAGAACCTCGTCGGTCCCAAGGCGGTCGCGACGCCGGGCGCGCTCGCCGCCTGGTGCGAGGCGCTCGCCCGCTTCGGCGCGATGCCGCTGGCCGAGGTTCTGGCGCCCGCGATCGCGCTGGCCGAGCGTGGCTTCGTCGTCAGCCCCTATCTCAGCGACTGCATCTCCGATTGCGCTCCCGATCTCGCAAGCGATCCCGGCCTGTCGGCCCTGTTCCTGCCAGACGGCAAGCCGCTCCAGCCAGGCAGCCGCCTCGTGCAGGGCGACTATGCCCAGAGCCTGCGCCTGATCGCTCAAGCGGGTCCGGCCGCGCTCTATGCCGGCCCGCTCGGCGAGGCGCTGGCCGGCTTCATGGCCAAGAGCGGCGGCCTGATCGGCATGGCCGATCTCGCGGCTTACAGGCCGGTCGAGCGCGAGCCGGTGCGCGGAACCTATCGAGGCTTCGAGATTCTGGGTCCGCCGCCGCCTGCCTCGTCTGGCGTTCACATCGTCCAGATGCTCAACATTCTGGAAGGCTACGACATCGGCGGGCTCGGCTTCGGCTCGGCGGACGCCGTCCATCTGATGGCCGAGGCGCTGAAGATCGCCTTCGCCGACCGCGCGGTCGCCACCGCCGACCCCGCCTTCGTCACCGTTCCGGTCGCGCGCCTGACAGCCAAGGCCTATGCCGAGGAGCGCCGCGCCGGCATCGACATGGCGCGGGCGAAACCATGGACCGCCGGCCTCTCCGGCGGAGAATCGGCCGACACCACCCATGTCACCGTGGCCGACGCCGCCGGCAACGTCGTCTCGACGACGCAGACGATCAACGGGCTGTTCGGCGCCTGCGTGCGGATCCCCGGCACGGGCCTGATCGCCAACAACTACATGTATAATTTCGATCCCCATCCCGGCCGGGCGCTGTCGATCGCGCCCGGAAAGCGTTGCTTCACCTCGATGGCGCCGATGATGGCGCTGCGCGACGGAAAATTCGCCTTCGCGCTCGGCCTGCCCGGCGCGCTGCGGATATTCCCCTCGGCGATGCAGGCGCTGGTCAACCTGATCGACCATGGCATGAGCCTGCAGGAGGCGGTCGAGGCCCCGCGCATCTGGACCGAGGGCGGCGTGCTCGAACTGGAGCAGGCTTTCCCCGATGATGTTGCCCAGGCGCTTGCCGCGCGCGGTAACGCCGTCACCCGCGTCCAGCGCGTCGCCGGCGGCATGAACGCCATCGCGCTGAACGCCGATGGCACGCTGACCGGCGCGGCCTGCTGGCGCGCCGATGGCACGCCGGTTGCGATCTCCGGCGGGCTGGCGCGCGCCGGCGTGCGCTTCTCCATCTGATCCGGACTGATCCGAATGACCGAGACCATCCTCGTCCTCGACCCGCTGACGCCCGAGCGCGCCGCCAAGCTGCGCGCCCTGCTGCCGCCGGGCTTCGTCCTGACCCACGGGACCGCGCGCGGCGACGATCACCTGAAGCAGATCATCGCCGATGCCGACTACGCCATCGCCGGACAGGTCGGCGTTTCGGCCGAGGTGCTGAAGGCGGCAACGAGGCTCAAGCTGCTGCACAAATGGGGCGTCGGCATCGACAATCTCGATATCGAGGCAGCGCGCGCGCTCGGGATCGCCGTCGCCCGCACCACCGGCAGCAACGCCATCCCCGTCGCCGAGTTCACGCTCGGGTTGATGCTGTCGGCGCTGCGCTGCATCTCGCACAGCCATGCCCGCATGAAGCAGGGCGACTGGATCGGCGGCCGCCTGCCGGGCGAGGCCTATATGCTCTCGGGCAAGACCGTCGGTCTCGTCGGTTTTGGCGCGATCGGCCAGAACGTCGCCCGTCTCCTGAAGAGTTTTGGCTGCGCCATCCTCTACAGCAAGCGTCAGCCGCTTTCGCCTGAGGAGGAAGCAGCTCTCGGCGTCCGCCACGCCACGCTCGCCGAAATCCTGGCGCAGTCCGACATCGTCTCGCTGCACTGCCCGCTGACGCCGGAGACGGCGAACCTGATCGATGCGGCCGCCTTCGCCGCCATGAAGCGGTCGGCCGTGCTGGTCAATGTCGCGCGCGGCGGCGTCGTGGTCGAGAACGACCTGATCGCGGCCCTGCGCGACGGCACGATCCACGCCGCCGCCATGGACGTCTTCGCGGTCGAGCCCTTGCCGGCCGACAGCCCCTTGCTGACCCTCGACAACCTCGTGCTGACGCCGCACCTCGCCGCCGGCGCGGCCGACAATTTCGACAGGACGGTCAACCAGATGTACGCCAACATCGCCCGCGTCTCGCGCGGCGAGCCCGTGCCGGAGCGGGACCGGGTGGTGTGATGTGATCGTTCGATTCCCCTCAGCCCTCATCCTGAGGAGCCGCGAAGCGGCGTCTCGAAGGATCATCCAGAGCGCACTGGAGCATCCTTTGAGACGGCCCTGCGGGCCTCCTCAGGACGAGGGCTGAGGAACCCATTACGCCCAAAAACCAAACGAGACCCGAGCCATGACCACGCCATACCGCACCCAGAACTGGACGCTCGCCAAGCCCGGCGTGAAAGGCCGCTGCGGCATCGTCGTGTCGCAGAACCGCGAGGCGGCGCAGGCCGGCGTCGCGATCCTCGAAGCCGGCGGCAACGCGGCCGACGCGGCGGTCGCGACGGCTTTCGCGCTGGCGGCGCTGGAGCCGTGGAACAGCGGGCTCGGCGGCATCGGCTTCGCCGTCGTGCTGAAGGCAGGCGAGACACGGGCTCAGGTCGTCGATTTCGGCCCCTTCGCGCCGCGCCGGGCCGACCCGGCCGATTACCCGCTGACCGGCGAGATGAAGAAGGACCTCTTCACCTGGCCCGAAGTGGTCGGTGACCGCAACATCCACGGCCCGCTCTCCTTCTCCATCCCGTCCTCGGTCGCGGGCTACGATCTGCTCAAGCGCAGCTTTGGCTCAGGCCTGCCGGTCTCGGACTTACTCGCGCCCGCGATCGCGCTCGCAAAGCGCGGGCTGGCGCAGGACTGGTACACCACGCTGAAGATCGCCTCCTCGGCCTCGGTGCTGCGTCTCTATCAGGAGAGCGCGCGCATCTATCTGCCGGGCGGCCTGCCGCCGGTGCCGCCCTATCAGGGCGAACCGGCCTTCTTCCGCATCGGCAGGCTGGCCGACACGCTGGAGCATCTGGCGAAAGCCGGGCTCGACGACTTTTATCGCGGCGACTTTGCCGGGCGTCTCGCCGCCGACATCGCGGACGCAGGCGGCGTCGTCGATGCGACCGACCTCGCCGATTGCCGCGCCAGCCTGCGCGATGCCCCGACGATCGACTGGCGTGGCACGCATCTGATCCACACCGCCGGTGGCCTCACCGCCGCGCCGACGCTCGAAGCCGTAGTCGCGGGCATGGCATCCGCAAAACCCGGCCCGGACGGTCCCGACGCCGGTTGGTTCGCGACGCTGTCCAAGGTGATGCGCCAGGCCTATGCCAGCCGCCTCGAGGGGCTGGGCGCCGCGAAAGCAGCGACCGAGCCCGGCGATGCCTGCACCACCCATCTCACCGTGGTCGACGGGCAAGGCAACCTCGTCGCGATGACGACGACGCTGCTCTCCTCGATGGGCAGTCGCGTCGTGCTGCCCGACACCGGCGTGCTGATGAACAACGGCATGATGTGGTTTGATCCGCGCCCCGGCAGCGCCAATGCGATCGCGCCCGGCGCGCGCCCGCTCTGCAACATGTGCCCGGTCGTGGTGACGCCGCAGGATGGCGGCTGGCCGCGCCATGCCGCCGGGGCCTCGGGCGGGCGGCGCATCCTCGCCAGCGTCTACCAGATGCTCGCCTTCACGCTGGATTGCGGCGTGGATGTCGAGACGGCGGCGCACTGGCCGCGCATCGACGTCTCGGGTCCGGATTCGACCAGCGCCGACCTGCGCCTGCCGCCGGAAACGCTCGCCGCGCTCGAAGCGGTGGGGCCGCTCGCCGTTGTCGAGCATGGCGTGCTGCCGATCAACTTCGCCTGTCCCAATATCATGCGAGTCGATGCCGACGGCGCGGAAGGCGTCAGCGACACGGTCTCGCCCTGGTCGGCGGCGGTGGCGGCGCGGAGATAGGTTGGCCGGCTCCTTCAGCCGTCATTGCGAGCGAAGCGAAGCAATCCAGGGGACGTAGAGCGAGACGCTGGATTGCTTCGCTGCGCTCGCAATGACGGTGAGGGCTTCAAACGACCAGAACTCAATTCCGCAGATGCATGTCCCAGCACGGCGACAGCGCTACCACTTTTCGCCCCTCCAGCGCCTTGCCGAAATGGCTCGCGATCGCGTCGCGCGCCGTGGTCGGCGGGCATTTCGGCTGCAGGATCGCGTCGGTCTCCGCCAGGGCCGCGAGCGTCTGCGCGGACAGCGCCGGGTTGCTGCGGCCGGGGTCGATGCCGATCGGGACATGGCGCGGCGGCGTCCGGTCGAGCAGCGGATTGACCGCATCGACGAAATCCAGCGTGAAAAAGCCATTGAGCCGGCGGTTGTTCGCCGCCTCCCAAGCCTTGATCGCCGCGACGCCCTGCTGCAGTTCCAGCAGCCATGCCGCCTGATAGTCGATCTCGGAATAGAGGATGTAGGACGGCAGCATGCCGCGCGCGACGAGGTCGCGATAGGCCCCCTGATGCGCGGCGTAATGGTCCAGCATCGCGCCTGACCGCTCGGCGATGTCGCGCTTGGCGCTGACCTGGCCCAGCGGCCCGAGATCGGGAACGGGCAGCGCCACATAGCTCGGCGCGCCCAGCGCCGCGCGCGCGCCGCGCTCGACGAAGATCAGCGCGCTCGGCAGCGAGACCGCCAGCGCCAGCACGAGCACGACCGGGCGAAGTGCGTCGCGGCTGCCATGCCACGCGAGCAGGACCGTCAGCAGCACCGGCCAGAGCCCGATGAATTCCAGAGAGCCGGTGTTCTGCGTCTCGAAGAAGGTCAGCGCCAGCAAGCCCGCGGCAAGCCAGCCGAGCGGCGAATCGGCGAGCGCGCGCAGGCCGGCCGGCGACAGCGAAGGCCGCTCCCGCAGGGCCGCCAGCGCCAGCGCCCCGAGCAGCAGCAGCGCCGGGCCGATGACGTTGAACTTGACCGAGGCGACGGTGAGGAAGCGCGGCAGCAGCGCGCCGGTGTTGAGCGAGAGCAGCGTCAGGATGTCGGCGAGATAGGCCCGCGCCAGCCCGGTCGCGAGATCGAGCGTGACGAGCGCCGCCACGGCGGACAGCGCCGCGATCACGGCCTCGCGCAGCTTGAGCCGGCCAGCGACCACGGCATGGCCGACGAGCATCGCGCCCGCCACCGCGCCGGTGATCTTGACGAGGAACAGGGCGAGCATCAGCGCCGCGACGAGCCCGGTCAGCAATGCGCGGTTGCGCGCGAACAGCAGCGTCGCGACCAGCGCATAAAGCAGCAGGGCGACATGGCGGTTGTAATGGCCGAACCCGTCAAAACCCGGCTGCGGATAAAGACTGTGCAGGTTGATCGGCAGGCAGGCGAAAAGCAGGAAAGGCAGCAACAACGCCAGCGCCTGTCCGCGCGAGCGCTGATCGACATGGGCCGTGAGCAGCGCAATGGCCGGCAGCAGCACCGGCAGCAGCGCCCAGTTCACCAGCAGCATGGGCTGCGCCTGCGGAAACAGCGCATGCAGGCCGGTGGCGAGATAATAGCCGAGCGGGCCGACCGGCGCGAAGAAATCGAGGCTCGGGGCCTGCCCCATGCGGATGCGCTGGATCGCGTCGAGATAGACCGCCGTGTCCCAGTAGTTCGCGCCGAGCGGCAGGCGCAGCTTGAGGCTGAGCGCCGCGACGACGGCGATGAGGAAGGCGGTGAGCCAGAAGCCTGGCATGCTCAGCAATCGCGACAGACGCGCCGGCAGGCCGCTCGATGCCGTCGCGGGCGCATCCCAGTTTCCGACCGACATCAGGCTTCTCCGCTCAGGATCGCCGGGAAGCATGCGTGGAAATGCTTACCCCGAGCCTTCCGCGATCGACGAAAGGCGGCGGTTTCGCGCCATCGTCGAGCCGAATCTGCGATTAGGGTTGCCGGGCGCGGTTAACGGTTCATGCGGGAAGCACGACGCGAACCCCTCCCCCTCGTGGGGAGGGGAAGGGGTGGGGGGCGCGGGGCCAGAGCAATTCGTTTGATGGAATGAGCTGTATCGCCGCTGCCGCCTCATTTTTTCCGAAGGCTCGCTCATCCGGTCGTGGGCCCCCCCCCCCGGCCCCACCCCCCCCGGGGGGGGGGGTCGGGGCGGGCGTCCCGCGC
>JAESFX010000249.1_pt1 | contig 35142 bp, 34 predicted proteins | sample 9269501 | NCBI WGS metagenome assembly JAESFX01 (sample SAMN14515570, study PRJNA621655) | algae metagenome | isolation source: Desmonostoc geniculatum HA4340-LM1 and co-occurring heterotrophs from cave... | place: USA: Maniniholo cave, Kauai, Hawaii | collected 2009-07-28
ACAGGGTGCCCGTATCCGGGTCTTCGAGTGGCTCCGTGCGGTTCTGGGCCGGGCCGTGCCGGCGCAGGTAGCTGACGCGCAGCGCCATCAGCGCCTTGTCGAACACTACCTCGTACACATCGAGCTCGGGCGTGGTGTTTGCCCGATCGGCTGCGAGCAACAACGCCAGCTCGCTCATGATGCCTTGCCGCAGCTCCTCGGCGTTGGCCAGCTGATTGTCGCGCACGCTGCCACGCAGGGAGCCGGCGACGCGTGCCATCAGCAGCTTAAAGAGCTGCTCAAACTGCCGGTCGCTGTTATCCTGGTGGCTCTGTCGGACGAGGTGCAACAGCACTTCTGATGGCAGGTAGTCCGGATGGTTGCGGTCCGCAATGGCGGCTTGCACAAGTACGTCGGCGCGCCCCTTAGCGAGACAGGCCTCGATGGCGGCGTCGACCGGCGGGCGGCGGCGGTAGGGCACACCGTTCTTGTCGAGCTTAGTGAGTGGACACGGCATGGCGGCGGCTCGGCCTCGCAATGAAACTTGCGCCGGCATCCGCGAGAGGCACGCGTGGAGTGGAGCAGACGCGGTCCGAATCAGCCGACTGTCGAGAATAACTTGCCGATTGGCGTGTCCGAACGGAAGCGCCAATCTCACAGCTACCGGATCTTGTACGCGATGAGACTCGGGGGGTGCAGACTGGGGCGGTCCGCAAGGATTGAATGGGCCAATGAGGTATCACCCCGAACCCTTACGAACGCGGTATACTCGACTCCGGACATCACCGGCAGCCGCGCCGTAGGCGTCGTGTCGGCGCGGGCCAATGTCCGGTTGTGGAAAGGCGCCACGGCTGCAGCGTAGGCCCCGCCTCGGCGCTCAAGATCCTCCAAGAACGTCGCCATCTACGGTAAGTCGCGAAAGTTCGTCGGCATTGGACGCGTAGGCGTTCACCACGGCGGCGGCGCGACTCTCGAGTTCGTTGCGGTCAAGTCGGCTGCCCTTGCCAGCTCGCATGCCAATCGAGGCGCCGAGGTCGCGCCCGCGACTGACGATCCAGTCGCCGAACCGTTGTCGTTCGCGGCCGTAGGAATCGAGCGCTGCGTCGATGTCGTCCCCGCTTTCTGAAAGCGCGGTAGCCAGGTAGACTGCATCAATCGCTGCCTTGGTAACCCCGGCACCGACGTGCGGGCGTGCGACGAAGGCTGCATCGCCGAGGAGCGCTACCCGGCCGAACACCAGCTGCGGTGAAGCCAGATCATAGATGGCCTGGAAGAACGGTTGCTCGCCGCGATTGGCGATGTCGGCCATAGGAGAGGGCAGCTCCTCTCTCGCTGATCGGCGGAGATCGGTGACGACTTCCGGCCTGATAAGGGGCGGCGGAATCGAGGTGCCGTGGCATTTGCCGCTGGCGTCGGTACACAGCTCCGCCAACTCGGCCTCGTGGACCGGTCGGTACCAGGCGCAATTGTAGTCCCGGTAGCCGATGCGCAAGTCGCCATCGCGCGCTGGCACAGCATAGCACAGTGCCAGAGAGCCTTCCGGCACGCAGAAAAGATAATCCGTCTCCAGTATCTCGCGGGCGGCGCGCGTTGCCTCACGTTCGGGCATCAGAGCGCGCCATGTGACGTAGCCAGCATATTCTGGCTGCAGCCCAGGCAGCAAGCGGGCACGCACGGTTGACCGGACTCCATCGGCCGCGACCAGAAGATCTCCTTGCGTCTCGCTGCCATCGGCGAAGCTAGCGGTTACGCCGCCAGCGCCGGAACGCACGTCGACGCACTCCATGCCCCGATAATATCTGGGCCCACGCAGGTTGCCGCGCAACGTGCGATAAAGCGGCGCCCACGCGCACATCTTGCGTGGCTGATGCACCTCGTGGATGAGCCGATCGGCGTTATCGAGGCAAACGTAGGTGCGGGTCGCCACGCCGAGAGTATCGTCGAAGGCGAGCCCTAGCTGGCGCATGATCTCGTGTAGCGCCGGGTGCGTTCCGATGCCGGCGCCTCGGCCGGCAAGGTCGTCTACGGCGCGTTCGAAAACGTCGACCTCCCAGCCGATGCGGCTCAGCATGTGCGCGGCGAACAGTCCGCCGATGGAGCCTCCGATAATCAATGCCCTGTGCATGGCCATCTCCTCGCCCGACCTGCTTGTCGTTGGAGCAATGCCTCAGAACCTTCGGTGCTTCACAGGATGGCCGACAGATTGACGCCGCACAATTCACATTGGCGACAGTCAGCTGGTGGGATTCACCAGCACGCCTTTCGCTTATAGTTGACATGAGAGTTGCGACAAACTTGGCGATCGACGAGATCATGGCCCCGCACCTTGAACTCAAGGGGACCGTCACGACGTCGTTCACGAGCGGCAAGATCGGCATCCTGCAAAAAGGGAACGCCGGGCGGTGAGCGGTGGCGCCGAAACGGTGTCAATAGCTAGCGATCACACCACCGTTTCAGTCCGTATGGCCAACTTCGGGCCAAGCCGGCGGCGACGAGCACGTCGCCGACATCACGTCCGTCCGAGAGCGCAATCCTGACGAGGCTTCTTCCATAGGTATCGGACCGACCGGTCGGGCTCACTCGATATCCTTGGCTCATCAATCTCTGAAGAAGTTTGCGCGCATCGAGCGCAAGGCGAAACTCTCTGACGCACCGAGGCGACGTAAGCTCCGGAGTGTCCACGTTTGAAAGCCGCCATTTTACGCCCCGTTCCCAGCCCGTATCGCCATCGACAATGCACGTTGCCGTGCGCCTGAGACGCACCCATCCGACGCAGAGCGGGATCGTGATGGAGGCCGGCGAGGCATCCTGTTGGGTGCCGATTGCTCTTGTGTAAATGGTTCCTCCAAGGTGGACGATCTCAGGCCAAGCAAAACCGGCAGCAAAGGCAATCGAGCAAGCGCCCCCAAGCCAGAGCAGGTACCGCCGCCTGCTTTGCTTCCGAGCCTCGGCAAGATCAACGATCCTGCGGTGCCCGAAGGCGCCGGACCGGTCGCGATCTGAGAATGTCTTGATTGGAGTTGACCGGCGCGGTCTCAGCGACTTCAAGTGCCCGACAAGGCTCTGTTTGCTGTTGGGGTGCGAGTAGCGCAGCACAAGGGGAATTGCGACGTAAGCCACGATCGCAAGCATGCCGTAGAGGATCAGTAATCCCCTCTCTTTGGGGGATGAATGGTCGCTGTGGGCTTCGACAATCAAGAAACCGACCAACACCAGGAGGAGAACGGTCGTGGACCGTCGGAATTCCCTGTATCCCATACGGCCCTCCCGTCAGCGGACCCAACTCGTCAAGCTGCGAGAACGCATCGCAGCTCGCCCCTTTGTCAGCGACAGCTGTGTCGACGTACCGGAGCCGGACGGCTGAAGCGCGTACAATTTAACTCAATCCGACTCCATCGGCTTATCAGTTCCGCAGGCTCAGTCCCGTATTTTGCATGACGGTAGGATATTCGGATAGTTCATCAGAACGGGAGGTTGACGTGGGCGCGCAGGACGGCTGGCGCGGATGCGCGAGAGTAGCAGACGCTATCCACCGCTTTCGGCATGCACAGACTGCGATTGCTGCCGGAGGCGACGCACGCGCTGCTTCGTTGGAGGCGCGCGCAGCTCGGGACGCGCTGGACAAGTTGATCCTCGATACTGATGCCAAGCGTTACAGGCCGTCTTACGAAGACGCTGTCGCCGCTCTGGAGTTGGCCAGCGAAGGATCGCAGCACGGATGGCAGTCTTACGAACTCGCCCCCCTGATCCAGATCGGGCTCGCGCGGCTCAAAGCGATGGGACGGTGATCGCGTCGCGTATCGGAGGATCTCAGAAATGTCGACGCCGTCCTTGCCACTTGTCCGCAGTTAGCAGCCCAATTTGGTAGAGGGGGACTGGAGCCTCCATCGTTTGCAAAACACGGAAGCTCCCCCGCTTGAGGGCCCGCATCTTTCGGTGGCGGCTCCAGCCTGCCCAATGTGCTCAATTCAGTGACAACATGGCAAGTCGAGAGGTGTCGGACCATGCCGCGCGCTGCGCCTCCCACTCTACCGGAAACGGCTTCATCAGCGCGGCCAGCGTCACCGTCTCGGCCTGCCTGCCATCGAGAATGGCCTCGACGATGTCGGGCGCGAGCAGCGTCAAACGAAAGACGCGGCTGACGTAGCTCGGGTTGATCCTCTCTGCTGCGGCGACCTCCTCGACGGTCGCGTAGACTCCAGTCTCGATCAGCTTGCGCCACCGGAAGGCGCGGGCGACGGCCTTGACGAGAGCGCTGTCCATCCGGGGCTTGAGGTTTGGGGCCACGGGAGTGCCATCTGGTGCCAGCACCAGCTTGCGGCCGCCGCGCTTGCGCAGGGTGAGCGGCACACGCACCGTCACAATGCCCCCGTCGGACCTCATGCTGCCCTGGCCTTTCCACTCATCTCATGAGTCAATCGGGCCAGTCCGTCGACGCGCAAGCGAACGTCAAGGCCGTCGAGCCCGATATCGACGCGCTCGACCAGCAGCTGGACGATCCGAGCCTGCTCGGCAGGAAAGAGCTCGTCCCACAGAGGATCGAAGTCGAGCAGTGCTTGACGTACGTCCGCCTCGGTCAGCCCCTGGATCTCGGTCGACGCTGCGCGCCACGTGCCGACGATCACCTCGGGGCTGCGGAAGATCACGCGAAGCTGATCGATCACCGCCGTCTCGACCTCTGATGCGGAAACGCGACCGACCGGGCACGAGCCGGCACCGTGGCGCAAAACTGATTGTGAGATGTAGTACCGATAGAGCTTCTGGCGACGGCGGGTGTGGGTCGGCGAGAACGCGGCGCCGTCAGGGCCGAACAACAGCCCCTTCAGTAGCGCTGGGGATTCCGCTCGCGTCCGCCCCGCGCGCTTGCGCGGGCTTTCCTGCAGGATAGCGTGGACCTTGTCCCAGGTTGTCCGGTCGATGATCGCGGCGTGCTCACCGGGATAGCTTTCGCCCTTGTGCACGGCCTCGCCGATGTAGACGCGGTTGCCGAGTAGTCGGTAAAGGAAGCCCTTGGTGACGACCGCACCGCTCCTGGTGGTGATGCCTCTTTCCTTCAGCTCCTTCACCATCGCCGTCGCCGAGCCGATCTCGGTGAAGCGATGGAAGATCCAGCGCACGTTCCGGGCTTGAGCTTCGTTGATGACGAGCTTGCGGCGTACGACTTCGTAGCCGAGCGGCGGCATGCCGCCCATCCACATGCCGCGCTTCCTCGAGGCCGCGATCTTGTCCCGGATACGCTCGCCGATGACTTCCCGCTCGAATTGCGCGAACGAAAACAGGATATTCAGCGTCAACCGTCCCATCGAGCTGGTTGTGTTGAAGGCTTGGGTCACCGAGACGAAGGTCACGTCGTGCTTCTCGAAGATCTCGACCAGCCTGGCGAAATCCATCAACGCTCGGCTTAAGCGGTCGATCTTGTAGACGACGACGATGTCGATCCTGCCGTCCTCGACGTCACCGAGTAGCCGCTGCAGGGCTGGCCGCTCCAGCGTCGCGCCGGAGACGCCGCCATCATCGTAGCGGTCGGGGACCTCAATCCAGCCTTCTGCCCGCTGGCTGGCGATGTAAGCGCTACAACTCTCGCGTTGCGCGTCGAGGCTGTTGAACTCTTGATCCAATCCTTCCTCGGTGGACTTGCGCGTGTAGATCGCGGCACGCAATTTCTTGGCTGGCGGCTTTTTCATGAGCCCGCCCGCTTCAAGCCGAAGAAAACGAGACCGTTCCACCTTGTCCCCGTGATCGCGCGTGCGGCCGCCGACAACGACTTGAAGGGGCGGCCCTGCCATTCGTAGCCGTCCGCGAGAACGGTGACGGTGTGCTCAACGCCCTGCCACTCGCGAACGAGCCGTGTGCCCGCGATCGGTCTGTCGCTGCCACGTCTGCGACGGACCGAGATGTCACCACCGTCGAGTTGCTCCCCCAGGATCTCGAGGCGCTTCACCGTCTCGGGACGCAGGCCTCCGTCGACCAGCTCTTGCAATCGGTAACCGATCCGACTTTCGAGAAACCTCCGATTGTAGCGTGGCGGCTCGCTCTCGAAGAGATCACGCCACTGTTGCCTCAACTCAGGCGTCGGTGTCGTCCTCAGCGCCGCGAGGCGGGCCAGAACCGCGTCCGTCATCATGCATCTCCGCGTTGGTTGCGGTTTGCATGACCGCTCTGCTCGGGCGGCGAGTGAAGCGAACTATCTCTATCGTCGGCGGAAACTGGACTTGACTGTCGGGCGTGGAGACGGATCAGGCCGCGAGCCAGGAGCCCGTAGAGCTCAGCGAGGCGCTCATGTGGCGTCACGCGATCGGGACGGAGCGGGTTGGGGATGTGCATCGCAGGCGCCGAATGTCTGGAGGTCCTCCAACTGTCCTACTCAGCCATTCCGCGAAATGTGCCTAAGCGCAGCCCGAATCGGTCGGCAGATCTTGCACCGTTGTCGAGTAGAACGAGGATGTAAGCATGATCGATGATGCGAAGGGCTTCCTGGCCACGACACTGTTCCCTATCGTCAGCGCCGAACAGTGGGTTCGATTGCTGCGCCCCTCTTTGGATGACCTTGGGCTCGCCGATGCAGAGCCGGCGTTCGTCCAGCAGGTGATCGAGGATCGTTACGTTCGCGGACACGAGCCTTTGCCGGAGCAACTCCAGCGCCTTTGCATTGCGATACGCTGGCTATCACACCCGTCGGGTCTCGCGAGCATCCGCTGGGCGTCGTGGGTCTCACTCTCGCCTGTCGATTTGCTGCGAGTAGAGCAAGCCGAGGACGGGGCCAGGCGGTCGTCGATGGAGACGGCACTTTGGTGTTTTGTCCTCTATCCGGACCTTGCCCAACGCGCCTCTGCCATCTCGGGCGCATGCCAGAAGTTGCTCGCCTTCCTGGCCTCGCTGAATCGGGCGCGGATAGAGCAGCGGGCCGGAGCGCGGCTGGTTTTCGAGCCTGATTACGCGAGGGTCGTCTTGAACGGCTGCGCGCGCGCCATTCCCACGCAACCGCGAGCAGCGTTGAAACTCCTGGTCGCGGCTGCGCTTGCGGGGAAGCGAGTTCCTTCGAGGGTCATCGCTGACACGTGCCGCAGGCATACTCGCGACCTAATCCGTGACTTGAGAAAGGCCCTGTGTGGCAGCCTAAAGGAAGGCAAAGCATTGATCAGGTACGATCGGAGGGCGAAAGCCTACTACATCGATCTCGCGCCCGGGGAGATCTCAAGGCTTCACCCGGCCTGAGTTTCCCACGCTTCCCACGCTCACCGGTTTTCTTCCCACGCTGTTTCCCACGATGGAACTCACCTTTCCCACCATGAACAGCGATGGAATTGCGAGGCTCCTGCCACCAATGCGGTGGATGGGTTTCTTGCGATGGAAAGCAGAGAAGTCGACTACGAGCAGCTCCTCCGTGAAGTGGATGGAGCTGCTCGGCGATTGGCGCGCCGCCTACGCATGCCAACCGAGATAGCCGACTTGAGGCAAGACCTCCTGGTCGACCTCCTTGCTCGCATCAAGGACTTCGATCCCACCAGGGGATCGCTCGGGGCGTTTGCAGCAACCGTCCTCCGACATCGCGCCTCCCGGATCGCGGACCAGGTTCGCCGCCACCGAGACGTGTTCGGGGTGAGCCCCGTCTCTCTCGACGAGCCTCTTGGCGAGGCTGAGGGGCAGGTGCGGGGCGACCTCATCTCGGAAGAAGAGGGGTTATCCGCGGCGCTCGGCAGCTGGCGTGATCCCATCGCCGAAGCAGAGTGTCGGCTCGACATGGCGCACGGCCTCGCCGCGCTTGATGATCGTGATCGCGAGCTGGCCCGAGCGCTTTCCGACAACGACATCGGCGCGCTCGCCCAGGCCGGCTTCGGAAGCCGTCGCGATCTCTATCGACGCGCCCGGCGTCTCAAATTGGAGTTTCTCGCCGCCGGCATCAGCAACGACTGATGGCGGTGGCACACTTTTCGGATGACGTGAGTAGATGACTGTTATGGCACACCGCGACCCCCTCACTGCTCCTGATGAGACCGAGTTCTGCCGCTGGCTCGGACAGGCGTCCGTAGGAGACGCCGTCGAATATCATCGCGGCTTCCTTGCTGTCGATCTCAGTCTCGCGGGCAGCCCGTTATCACCATCGGCGCGCAAAAAGCTCGCGAGCCTGGCAAGTCGTGCCTGGTGGGCCGCCGAGCGTGGTCTCGTGGATCTCGCGCAGCGTCGCCGTGGCCCCGAGGACTACGTGTACGTGGCGATCCTGCGTCGGCGCCCCACGCCGCTGCAGAGGCAGCGCGCCGCGTTCCCCGCACTCATGAGATCCTTACCTTGGAGATGACCGTGGCAAAGGCACCTGCTTTGAAGGCACTCGTCCAGGCTCACCACTCGCTCGATGGCCTGCCCGACACGATCGCCATCCCGGCAGTCGGGCCTCGCCGCGAGCCGGCCGCCAAGCCTGTCGAGGAGGCGACGCTGGACGACCTCGCGTTCGCGCTCAACGCCATCGAGGACGAGTTCAATCTCGTTGGCGACCGGCTGCACGCGGTGAGAAAGCTCTACGTTCTCGCGCGACGGGCGGGCGGCTTGGGTGCTGACGTTGCCGTAGCTGCCGCGACTCGCACCGGCACGACAGTCCGGCAACACCACTGATCGCACCTGGCCATTCCATCTGCCGTAGGCGCGTTCTGCGGGTGAGCCGTCATGTCCGACTCAACGCGGTCCGAAGACGAGGTCGAGCCTGATCGGGAGCAGATCAAGGTCTTCCTCGACGTCGTGTTCGGCTACTGCGACGGATTGATTCCAGTCCGAAATCTGCGGGAAAAAGGTCAGGAGCCGCTCGGCCCAGCCAGCTATTGCTGGCTCGAGATCGGATCGCGCGGCTATGACACTCTCGCCGACATCGCCGCGACTGCAGCCCGCACGCGGACCGCGCTCTACGTCATCCCCGGTACGGTCGCCGAGCATGGCCAGGCAAGCGCCCACCACGTCCTCCAGATGCAGTCGCTCGTCGTCGACATCGATGGAGGCGACATCGCGACCAAGCTCGCTCACCTCATCCGCTTTCTCGGCCCTCCGACTCTTATTGTGGAGAGCGGCGGGCTAACTGAGGAAGGAGCCGACAAGCTGCATGCCTGGTGGAGGCTAACGGAGGCCGTCTCCGGTCGTGACCTCGCGCACGTCTGCGATCTTCGGAGGTTAATCGCCGAGAAGGTCGGCGCCGATGGCGCCTTTGCTTCTGCGCATCAGCCGATCCGCGTCGCGGGCAGCGTCTACCACAAATACGGAGCCCGTCGGCTGGTCCGAATCCGCGAGCACAACGAGTACGAATTCGAGCTCAAAGAGCTCGCCGAGGCGGTCGCGGACATGCCGCAGCTTCCTGGCCTACAGGAGCCGCCAAAGCAGCGCCCGACAAAACCCGCCGTTGATGACGTGCTCGTCACTCCGGTCCGTGAGGGCGACGTCGACGCCTTTAGCCGTTTCGAAGGTGCAAGCGTGGCCATCGGCCACTTCGTGCGCCTGGTTCACGAAGGCCGCTTCACGTGGGAAGACGGCTGGGAGGCGATCTGCGGATACAACGCAGCAATGCTGCGACCACCGTGGCCGCTAGATCGGCTTCGCTCGGAAACGGACCGTCTCTGGCGGCGACACCTCTTGCGTTACGGACCCGAAGCCAAGCGGCAAGCACCACCCCCGGCTGTCCCGGTGTACGCGCTCGGTCAGCTGCTCGATGACCCGAGCCCGCCGCCCCCTGACCTGATCAGTCCGCGCGTTCTGACGCCAGGGGGGCTGCTCGTGCTCGGCGGCGCTCCCAAGGTCGGCAAGAGTGATTTCCTCATCAATCTTCTGGTCCATACGGCAGCAGGCATTCCTTTCCTGCGTTTCGAACCTCCCCGACCGATGCGTGTGTTCTATCTCCAGGCCGAGATCGGATACCCCTACTTGAAAGAGCGTCTGCACCAGATGCGACTCGATCGGGCATTGATTGCAGAAGCCCGCGAGCGACTGGTTGTCACCCCGAAGCTGCGTTTGATTCTGAACGAGGGTGGTGTTGCTGCTGTTGCCGACGCGATCCAACGCGCCTTCCCCGATGAGCCTCCCGACATCATCTGCATCGACCCGCTCAGGAATCTCTTCGACGGTGGCCCAGGCGACAAAACAGAGAACGACAACGACGCCATGATGTTCTTCCTGCAGAACCGCATAGAAGCCCTCCGCGAAGCGGTGGCACCGCACGCCGGAGTGATCGTCGCTCATCACACACGCAAGCTATTCAAGAAGCAGTTTGCCGAAGACCCCTTCCAGGCTTTTGCCGGCGCGAGCGCGCTGCGCGGCTTCTACACGACCGGCATTGTAATGTTTCGGCCTGACGAAGCCGGGTCCCAACGGGAGCTGCACATCGAGTTGCGCAACGGCGCTGGTCTCGATCGCATGACCATCGACAAAATCGATGGAGAATGGGTGGAGATCGACGAGAGCGGCCAGCGTCTCGTGCGCAAGGACATCGGTTCCAGGCTCGATGCGGAACGCATGCGCCGACACGAGGTCATTCTCCGGCTGATCTATGACGAAGCGCTCAATGGACGCTTCTACACCATGGCGCAGTTTGCCCAGGCGTTCGAAAATCAGGATGATCTCGGCAGTTCCACATCTATCCGCGAGAGGATCGGCGTCTTGGCCACGAAGGGTTACATCCGGTTTGTGGCCTCGGTGCCAGAACTAGCTTTGCAGTCCACAAGAAGCAAGTTCGGCTTCCTATGCGTCGAGGGCATGAAAGCTCCTGTCGAGCGGCCCGACGCCGAAACGGGCGAGGTCAGTACTGCTGTCATTGAAATCGTCCCCACCCATTTCAAGTGCCCGCAGACCGGGGCCGTACGACCCGTCGCGACCTTCGATGCGTGGCACTACGTCGACGACGAATGGGCCTGAGACCAGAATGTCGCAGTTGCCAGGACCGTGTTGGCAACTGGGAGCTGGCAACTGGGGTTTGCAACCTGGCAACTGGATTTTGCTTATTCTAGTCAACTGCTTGTGAGCTTGGTTAAGTTGTCAATCGCAGTTGACTGTCGAAAATTTCTGGCAACTGGAAATTACTATTCTGTTTCTGTCCCTTAGACCACTCTTCCATGTTGCCAGCGGAACCCTCCCCCTACGGGGGAGGGAGATGCCGCATAAAGCGGCCCCGTCCCTCCCCGTCAGGGGGCTCGCGCGAAGTCGGCCGGCGGTCGATCAAGAGCTAGGTGACGGAGATGATGAACCTTTGCCCCGACCGTCGCGCCTGGAGCCAAGCTACCGCCAGGTGAAGTGATGTCTGGTTCGGGCGGCCGGTACAAAATCGGCGGACCTGCTGTAGGCTGTGAGACCATGGCAATGCTGGGGCCGCCCGAGACCGGAAGGTTACCTGATTCTCGACCGCGCTCGTGGCGCTCATCGTTCGGTCGAAGGGCGGTCGGCGCTTCCTGTGGAGCCGGAGACGACATGCCAGAACTCTCGCCGCATGATGAGATTGCCCGCACCTTCGATCGTTTCGTTGACGCCTTCTCGACGTTCGACGGCAAAGCGGTTGCGAGCCTTTTCATCGCGCCCGGCGTGGCGTTGCGGCGCGACGGTTCTCTGAAGGGCTTCTCGGCTCAGCATGAGATCGAGACCTACTACCAGGCCGCGCTCGATCGGTATCAGGCGTCGGGGTGTCGCTCGTGCCGCTACGTGGGCCTCGACGTCCGCCTCCTCACCAACAACAGCGCCATCGCAACCGTGAGCTGGGAGCTGGTGGGCTCGAGCGATGCTGTCACCGATCACTGGTCGCAGGCATATTTCATGGTCCGCATCGACGGTGAGTGGCGGATCTACGGCTCGTCGTTCGCGTCGACCTGATACGGGCGCCGCAATAGCCCGCAGGCTAGGAGCGCGGCTTCCGCTAACGCACTGTCAGGCAAATTATCCACAGTCATTCCGGGCGGATTTATTTTTTCAATGGACGCGCGAATCGGATTGACTCAAAACGAATCAGTGAAGTTTTCGACCATCCCCCCACCGGTTCTGGTTCCTTCCAGGGCGGTTTTGGGGTGTGGGGGGGCAGGGCGCGGCACCTCGGTAGTGACAAGCCTGGATTCCGGGAAGCCACCGGGAGTCCAGCAGCCGGGGTCCAGGCCCAGAAGTCGACGTCTGTTGCGAAGTTCAGTCCCGCGTCGGGAGTCCAGTCGGAGTCCAGTGGAGTCCGGAGTCCACCTGCGACGGGAGCGCCCGCATGACGCTGAGCTTCACGCCGGAGCACATCGAGACCTGGCCGCTCGCGCGGCTGAATCCCTATGCGAAGAACGCCAAGACGCACGGGGCCGAACAGGTTGCCAAGATCGCGGCGTCGATGGTCGAGTTCGGGTGGACGGTGCCGGTGTTGGTCGATAGCGCCGGTGAGCTTGTCGCTGGGCACGCGCGCCTCGCCGCCGCGACACAACTGGGTCTCACCCAGGTTCCGGTGATCGTCCTCGGTCATCTCACCGAGGCGCAGAAACGAGCCTACAGAATCGCAGACAACAAGCTGACCGAGCTCGGCGGCTGGGACGACATGCTGCTCGGCGAGGAGCTGCGCGACCTGATGGGCGAGAGCTTCGACCTGTCGCTCACCGGCTTCGACGACGGCGAGGTCGCGAAGCTGCTGGCGGGACTGGACCGAACCGAGGCGCAGGGTGACGAGAACGCCATCCCGGAGCCACCACTGGTGCCGGTGAGCCGCCGCGGCGATCTCTGGCGTCTCGGTTCTCATCGGCTGCTTTGCGGTGACGCCACGGTCGCGACCGACGTTGCCCGGCTTCTCGATGGCGTGAAGCCGCAGCTGATGGTCTCCGATCCGCCCTATGGCGTGGCCTACGATCCGGCCTGGCGCAACGCGGCCGGCGCCTCGGCGACGCTGCGCATCGGCAAGGTCTTGAACGACGACCGGGCCGACTGGCGCGAGGCCTGGGCGCTGTTCCCCGGCGACGTGGCCTATGTCTGGCATGGCGCGTTGCATGCAACGACGGTGGCGGAGAGCCTCGAGGCCGCTGGCTTCGGCATCCGGTCGCAGATCATTTGGGCCAAGGATCGGCTGGTGCTGAGCCGTGGCGATTATCACTGGCAGCACGAGCCCTGCTGGTACGCGGTCCGGAAGACGGCGCAAGGTCACTGGGCCGGGGACCGGAAGCAGACGACGCTCTGGCCGATCGCCAACCGCGACCAGGATGCCGAGACCGTGCACGGCACACAGAAGCCGGTCGAGTGCTTGCGCCGGCCGATCCTCAACAACTCGAGTCCCGGCCAGGCCGTCTACGATCCCTTCGTGGGCTCGGGCACGACGATCATCGCGGCCGAGACGACGGCGCGGGTCGCATACGGGATCGAGCTTGATCCGGCCTATGTCGATGTCGCCGTTGAGCGCTGGCAGGCCTTCACTGGCGGAATCGCGGTCCGCGACGGCGACGGCGTGACGTTTGCCGAAGCGCAGTCGCAGCGACAGACAGAGGCCGCCTGATGCAGTCGCGGGCGATGTCGCTGGTTGAGGCTGCCGCCAACGTCGTCGTCGGCTACGGCGCGGCCATCGCCACGCAGGTCGTCGTCTTCCCCTGGTTCGGACTTTCGGCGACGCTCGCCGGCAATCTGATGATCGGCGCCGTCTTCACGGCCGTCTCTCTGGTCAGGAGCTACGCCCTGCGGCGCCTGTTCGAACGCTTGCGGCCAAGGGAGGCGACGGCATGAGAACGCCTTCTCGTGCCGCCCCTGCTTCAGTCTGCGATACGGTAGACGCGTCCGCGGCCGTCGATCATCTCCAATGTGACGATAAGGCCGAGCCGCTTCTTGAGGCCGCCGGAGATCGCGCCGCGCACCGTATGCGGCTGCCACGCCAGCGCCTTGGCAATCTCGGCATTGGTCGCGCCCTTTTCCGACCTCAGCATCTCGATGAGCATCGCCTGCTTGCTCGTCGCCTCGGGTGCGGCGGCCTTCTTCGTGGCCTTGCGTGCCGTGGCGGGCTTGGGTGTCTTGCGGGTCGTCCTGCTCATCGGTCTGCTCCGGGTTCTCGGAGGGCGCGACCATCGCGCCGCTCCTATGACCCGAAGCCCCGACCGTTGGCGGTGCAGGGTCGTCCCGGCCGGTGTCTAGACGCGATCGCCGAGGACGAGCCGATACACGCTCCGATCGCCGCACCGATCAAGTCGATAAGCGCGCTCCCGTTCAACAATCCGCAGAGGCACCGATGCAGGGCCTGAGCGAGCGCCAGTATGCCGCCCACGTCGGCCTGTCGCGGGGCGCGATCCAGAAGGCGAGGCTCTCCGGCCGTCTGGTCCTCCACGCCGACGGGTCGATCGACGCCGTGGCCAGTGACGCACGGCGCACCGGCATGACCGATCCGGCGCAGCAGCGCAGGCCCGAGAGCGGCTTCTCGATGCGGGCCGTCCCGGACGCCGCAGTATCGGCCGTCGGGGAGGCGCTGCGCGAGCACGGTCTGCCACCGCCTTCGACTGGCGGCGCGACGACGTTCGTCCAGGCCCGGACCGCCAACGAGGTTTTGAAGGCGCAAGAGCGCCGCCTGCGCCTGCAGCAGCTGAAGGGCGAGCTGATCGACAAGGCGCGTGCCAAGGCCTTCGTCTTCCGCCTGGCGCGCGAGGAGCGCGATGCCTGGGTCAACTGGCCGGCCCGGGTCGCGGCGCTGATGGCGGCCGAGATCGGCGTCGATATCGCCGTCCTGCAGAGGGTCCTCGAAGGCCATGTCCGAACCCACCTCGACGACCTCGCCCGGGTCCGCATCGATCTCTGATGGCTTCACCTTCGATGGCGTCGCGGATCTGCTCCGCGCCTGGGGCGAGGGACTGAGGCCCGATCCCGATTACGTCGTGAGCACCTGGGCAGACACCCATCGCATCCTCGGCTCGCGGGGCGCGGCCGAGCCCGGCCGCTACCGGACGCAGAGAACGCCCTACATGAAGGACATCATGGACGCGCTCTCGCCGAACCATCCGGCGCAGCGGATCGTCTTCATGAAAGCGGCCCAGGTGGGCGCGACGGAAGCCGGCAACAACTGGATCGGCTTCGTCATCCACCAGGCGCCAGGGCCGATGCTCGCCGTGCAGCCCACGGTCGAGCTCGCCAAGAGGAACTCCCGCCAGCGCATCGATCCGCTGCTGGAAGACTGCCCGGCGCTCGCCGACCGCATCCGCCCGGCCCGCGCCCGCGACAGCGGCAACACCATCCTGTCGAAGGAGTTCGACGGCGGCATCCTGATCATGACCGGCGCCAACAGCGCCGTGGGACTGCGTTCGACGCCGGCGCGCTACATCTTCCTCGACGAGGTCGATGCCTATCCGGCCTCGGCCGATGACGAGGGCGATGCGGTGACGCTGGCGGAGGCGCGCTCGCTCACCTTCGCGCACAGGCGCAAGGTGTTCCTGGTGTCGACGCCGACCATCCGCGGCTTCTCCCGGATCGAGCGCGAATACGAGGCCTCCGACCAGCGGCGCTACGTCGTCCCCTGCCCGCACTGCGGTCACAAGCAGTGGCTGCGCTTCGAGCGCTTGCGGTGGGAAAAGGGACGGCCCGAGACGGCCGCCTACCACTGCGAAGGCTGTGAAGCCCCGATCGCCGAGCACCACAAGACGGCGATGCTGGAGGCCGGCACCTGGCGGCCGACGGCGACCTCGACCGACCCGGCCACGATCGGGTTCCATCTCTCGGCGCTCTACTCGCCCGTGGGCTGGCTCTCCTGGGAGCGCATTGCGCGGTCCTGGGAGGCGGCGCAGGGCTCGGACGAGGCGATCAAGGCCTTCCGCAACACGGTCCTCGGCGAGACCTGGATCGAGAGCGGCGAGACCCCGGACTGGCAGCGCCTCTACGAGCGGCGCGAGCGGTGGGCGCCGGGCATCGTGCCGAAGGGCGGGCTGATCCTCACCGCCGGGGCCGACGTGCAGAAGGACCGCATCGAGGTCGACGTCTGGGCCTGGGGCCGCGGGCTCGAGAGCTGGCTCATCGAGCATATCGTCATCGAGGGTGGTCCCGGCCATGCGCCGGGCTGGGACGCGCTGACCCGGTTGCTCGGGCGCACCTGGGTCTCGGCCGGCGGCGTGCCGATGCGGATGGCGAAGCTCGCCATCGATACCGGCTACGAGGCGCCCGCGGTCTACGCCTGGGCGCGGCGCCACGGCTTCGGCCAAGTGGTGCCGGTGAAGGGTGTCGAGGGCTTCAACCGGTCGAGCCCGGTCTCGGGGCCGACGTTCGTCGACGCCACGGCAGGTGGGCAGCGCCTGCGCCGCGGCGCGCGGCTGTGGACGGTGGCCGGGTCGGTGTTCAAGAGCGAGACCTTCCGCTTCCTCGGACTGACGCGCCCGACCGACGAGGAGAGGGCAGCGGGAACCGCACATCCGGCCGGCACCATCCATCTGCCCGAGTGGATAGAGAGCGAGTGGATCAAGCAGCTGGTCGGCGAGCAGCTGGTGACGGTGCGCACGAAGCGCGGATTTGCGCGGCTCGAATGGCAGAAGCTGCGCGAGCGCAACGAGGCGCTCGACTGCCGTGTCTACGCCCGCGCCGCCGCCTGGATCGCGGGCGTCGACCGGATGCCGGAGACCACCTGGGGCCAGCTTGAGGAGCGCCACGGCCTCAGCGAGCATCCGCTGCATCGGCCACCCGCGCCGCCGCGGCCCGCCGCGCCGTCGCCGTTCGGGAGCATCCGGCTAGCTAGGCCGACCAGCGTCGGACGACCGGGGAACCCGTTCCGCAGGTGAAGTTGGTCCAGGTCGACGAGGACCGAGAGGCTGGAGCTACTCGATCTTGATGTTGGCCAGTTTGATGAGCTCGCTTGTGGTCTTGATGTCCGTTTCCCAAAAGGTTTGCAACTCCGCCTGAGTCGAGATGACCGGCAGCATGCCGATGAGCAGCAGACGCCGCCGTTTCAGGCAGCTTCGCGATCTCGGTCATTTTGGCGTGAAGAGCATCGACGATGGGCTTCGGCACGCCCGCGGGAGCCCAGATGGAGAACCACAACGGCACGTCGGAATTGGGATAGCCGGCCTCCGTTAGCGTCGGCACATCAGCGAAATCAAGGCTGCGAGTGCTGTGATTGACGCAGAGCAGTTTGAGCTTACCGGCCTTGATGGACGCATTGTTGGTCGGATCGTTGGCGCTCTGGACGGTTCCGGTCGGCAGATCGTTCAAGACTTCCGCGCCACCGCGATAGGGCACGTGCAGGAATTTGATGCCGGCCCGATGCGATAGCATCTCCATGCGCATATGGCCGCTCGTGCCGGGCCCGGGCGTGCCGAAGGGCATCTTGCCGGGATTGGCTTTGACGTAGTCGACGAGCTCCTTGATCGACTTCAAGCCGGTGCTCGGATGCACGCAGAACCCAGAGATGCCGTCTCCGACACGCACGATCGGATGCAGCGTCGTTTGATCATAGGGCGTCTTGCGCAGGAGAGGCAGGTTTACGGTCGACGAGTTTGAGGAACGCAGCAGCGTATCGCCGTCGGGCTCAGCCTCCGCGGCGGCCTCCGTGCCAATCATCAGAGGCGCCGCCGCGGTTCTCGATAACCAACTGTTGGCCGAAGGCGATGATCTTTACCGGCTTGCTCGGCCAGCGATCTGCGTCTCCCCCGGGCAGTAGGGCAGCCCGCTCTGCACCCCGAGCCGTCTTGCTCTCGCGACGTGCTTGCATCTGTGCATACCACAACGCCAACGCTTGATATCGGGTTCATGGAGCTGCACCATGTGGCATACTCTGGTGAAAGTACGGCGTAGCAACATGTTAGATCGAGAACGCTTGGTGCGCATCCACGCCGCAACGATGTTGCGGCATTTGGCCGATGCGATTGACGATGAAAGCATCTCCCTGCAGTCCATCGCCGAAATGGCGCGTGGGACCGTCGCGCGCCTCACAAACGGACCTGCCCTTCCCGCACGAGGAAGCCAACTGAACAGGCTGCGCATAATCAAGGGTGGTCGTTCTTAATCGGCGGGCGGCTCTGGTAGCCTACCGCCTTACGTTCGGTCGCGACATTAGGCGAACCTGACGAGCGGCGGAGCACACGCCTCGTTGCGACTTTCGTCGAAATGGGACCGCGACCCGAAATACAAATTGAGGGTGATGGCTGACATCACCTGCTCCTTCTTAAACGGCTTACCAATATAGAATGTTGGCGATGGCCGATTCCCGCAAAGGAGCCGTGCCGGAAAGGCCGTGATGAATATGACAGCGACGTCACCCATCTGGCGGAACGCGTCGTTAACTGCGTCGATGCCGCTCGACTCGTCCGCGAGATGGATGTCAGCGAGAACTAGGTCCGGCGTGACTGTGGCAAGGCACTCAAGCGCGGCCGATCTGGTTCGGGCCCGCCCGGCCACTTGATGGCCGAGATCCGAAACGATCTCCGCAAGTTCCCGCGCGAGGAAGAACTCGTCCTCGATGATGAGGATCGACGCGGCGTCGGACACTCCACCCTCACGGACGGCCGCGCGCATTGCCTCGAGTGCCTCGGATTCACTCGTTCCCAAGACAGCGGATGCCTCTTCGGTCCCAAGGCCCTCCATTGCCATCAGCAGAAATGCCTCGCGGTTTGCAGGGGACATCCGAGCGACACGTCGCTGTTCGGGCTGCGACCGGGTTGGCGCTCTCAGAGGGCGGCTACGCCCGAGTTCAAGCCACACTTGGCTCACGCCTCGATAGGCGTGCAACATGGGATTTGCGTGGAACGGTTCTTCATTTTGGAATTTAGCGTAGGCATGCTGGCACAGCACACTGCCAAGATGACAGTCCCCAGCCAGTGCACGCGTGTAGCGCCGCAATCTGGGAAGTAGCCGTGCGTAAGTCGTCTCGAGGGGCTCCATCCGCTTTTCCAACGATCTCCCCAAGTGGTCGGGCAGGTGACCCGCATAGCGAGTGTACCGGGGTCAGGCTAACGAGGTATTACGGCTACAAGACTCAATCCTGCGCAATCCCATGCTTGTACGGCGCGGTAAGGCTCGCATTTGAATGCGAATGTTTAATTGACATTCAGATCTGGCCCTTATCGTGTTGGAAGCTGCGGCCAGTGGAATGGGCACATGAACGAAGAATCGTGGCCGTCAGATACCGAGCGCGAGAGCCGGCGGCCGATCGGCGGCTGGCGCGCCGCGATGCACGCAAACCAAAAGGGCTTGGAAGCGGCAGGGGCGAGGAAGTCGCCGTTGATCGATGCCGAGCGGTTGGTCGCCAGTCTCCTCGACGATAGTCCATTCGCCAAATACCTGGCCGACACCCAAGGGACCGTGCTGACTTGGAACAAGCAATGCGAAGCGCTGCTGGGATATTCAGCGGACGAGATGGTGGGAAGCGACTCGCGCATCATCATGCCCGACATTCACCGTGGCAATGTCCCCCACTCGATCGAGCGGATTAAAAAGAATCAGATCGTCCAGGTTGAGTCCGTGCGCCGCCATAAGGACGGACATCTCATCGAGGTTCTTGTGACGGCCGTTGCCGTCAAAGCCGACAACGGGGATTTTTTCGGCTACCTGATCGATCTACGCGACAAGCGCATCGAGCGGGCCATTGTGGCCGAGAATGCGCTTCTCGCGCAAATGTTACGTGCCTCGCCGATACCCATTGTCGGTGTTGACATAGACGGGAAGATCCGAACATGGAACGCAGCCGCAGAGAGATTGTTCGGTTACTCGCAGCAAGAGGCCCTTGGCCGTCATTCCGATCTGATTGTTCCCCAGCCGCTTCGTTCGGAGGCCCACCGCGCCATGGCAAAGCTGTGCCAGGCCACGACAATTGATGTCACGACCACGCGGTGCGCCAAGGACGGCCGGGAGATCCCCGTCAACATGATTGGGACCCCGCTCATGAATGCATCGGGGGTCGCGAGAGGGATTGTTCTTTTCTATCGCGACCTGACCCAAGAACTGATGGCGCAGCAGCAGCTCAGAGACTCCGAATCCTTCAGCCGCAGCGTACTGACTGCGAGTCTGGATTGGATCTCGGTGGTCGATGCCCAAGGAGCGCTTATCTATAGCAACCGGGACGATATTGGTGCGTGCCATCGGCAGGATTCATCTTGGCTCGCGTTGTGGCCCGCAAACCAGCGCGAAGAGATCCAGTTAAAGCTTACCGAAGCTGGCACACAGCGAAGCGAAAGCCACGTTGCCTGGCGATGCGAAGGCGGCAAAAAGACCTGGTACGAACTGTGGGTTGCGACGCTGCCGCGCAAAGCGGAAGGCCAGCAGCAATTTCTGGTCAACGCGCGAGACTTTACGGAACGCAAGGCTACCGAGGATCACATTGCCCTCATTATGAGGGAACTCTCTCACAGGGCGAAGAATCTTCTTTCGGTCGTGGGTGCCATGGCGCGAAACACAGCCGTTCAGAGCACGTCTCTCAAAGAGTTCGAGTCATCGTTTCTATCGCGCATTAACGCACTCGCGACGTCTCATGACCTGCTCGTGCAGAGAGATTGGCGCGGCGCAACTCTTCAAGACCTCGTGCAAAAGCACTTCAAGCCCCTGGGCGGTACGACCACGGGACGGATCGGGTTTATCGGCGAGGATTTCATGCTTGCGCCGGCGGGAGCTCAGGCGCTCGGCATGGCCCTGCACGAACTTGCGACCAACGCGATGAAGTACGGGGCCCTCTCGACCCCGAACGGGCGGATCGAGGTCACCTCACGAAAGTTCGGTGAGCGCTACGAGGTCAGTTGGCTTGAATCGGGCGGCCCTGCCGTTCACCCCCCGCTGCATCAAGGGTTCGGTCGGGTCGTTATAGAGGAGATGATCTCCGAAACGTTTGACTGCGAGGCCCGCATCGCGTTCCGCCCCGACGGCATCGTCTGGACCATGTCGACCATGCCGATGTCCCGTCCGACCTGAGACGCTTTCGCCATGCCGCGCCGTCAGCCGAGATCGCGTTTCGCCCCGATATGCCGTCCTTCCGCCAACGACCAGTTCTCCCGCGCGGTACCGGCTGCTTCGGCAAACTGTTCCCGCATCTCCTGTGCATTCGTCCAGACAAGGGCCTCATCCAGGGTCCGTCCACGGGCAAGCGGCGTATTGGTCAAGTACGCGTGCCATTCCACGTGCGGGAAGCGCCCGCGAACCGGCAGGCCGGCGTCCACATTCTCGCGGACCATGAAGCTGAACACGAAATCCGTGTCCCAACGCGTGTAGGCAAGCGCTCGGATGATGGGCGACGTGAACCGCAACAATCCCTGCTTCCGGTAATCAGGGCGATACCAGACCGCTCCCGTATAGACGACTTCCCCGGTTTTGACCGACGCTGTGGGGGCCGTAATCTCCACTCTTTCATTGTCCTGTCGATGCCGATCAGGTTCAGGGTAAAAGAACCGAAGGCTTTCAATCTCGTCCTTCAAGGTACCCGGGATCTTATAGAGGCGGCAGGCATGTGCCACGACGGGTTGCCCGTTCGCGTTGTAGCCGATGAGCGCCATGGCATTGTTCTGCGAGACGCCGCCAAAGGCAGGATCGAAGACCGGCGAGAGCGGAAGCCAGGAATCACGATTCGCGCGATTGACGTCGGCCAATTCGTCGAAGGAAGCCAGAGCGATCCGAACGCCGCACTCCCGCAGCTGCGTATCGCACCTAAGGAACAACCGTCCGAGGATCTCGGGCGGGCCATAGTCGATGACCACGTCGTTGAGGAGCGACTTCCTAGGGGTCCGCAGGACTGCGGGAGAACTCAGCGCCCCTTTCGATGCCGAGGCGGCCGTGATCGCCATCCGTTAACTCCAACATACAACTTCTTGACGATCTTAGCATGATTAAAAAAACCTTAAGCTGCAACCCTTATTTCGAAGTTCCAAGGCCGGTGGGGCAATCACCATCCGCAGTCGCCTCGCTGATCGAGACCGCGAAGCTCAACGCCGTGAACCCCCGCAATCCCGCATCGACGACCTGACGCCATGGGCCTACGCCAAGGCCGAAGCAGCCTGAGCGTGCCGCAATCCGATCACGAAGCGCGCCTCTGAATTGTGACGTCTCAATCGAAATTGGAGGCAAGTGCCTTCTATGAAGGCGCAAAGCAGCAGTCGGCCGAAGCATTCCCTTTAGGCTGCAATCCGCTCATGCGGCGCCGATAAGGTCTTCGAGATGATTGACAATCGTTTCCGCCTCCACAGCCGCGATAAGAACCGTACCGGCTCTTAGAGATTCCGAGCTATCCAGACCCGCGAAATAGATGCCGCGTGTGGACACGCAACCCTTCTGGATTGGCCGACCATCGGCATCGATCGCGCCCGGCACCTCAAGCCACCGAAAATCACCGACGAATCCTGTCGACCAGATGACGGTTGTGATGTTCTCGGATCGAAGGTCCAGAGCAAGCACCGGCGGATTTGGAAATTGGGGTGGAACCGTCTCCGCGGGATCAGGCACAGGTTCCGGCGCAACGATACCCTTGCTCTTGATGTAAGCGTCAATTTCGTCACGAAGGGCCTTGGACATCTGATCACCAAAGGCGGCGCTGTCGGCCAACGTGTCAGCAAAGGCGAGCGTTCCATCCTCTTTTACGTGATCGAGCCGACCCATTAGCGTGACGCCCATCGCACTCAGCGATTGAAGGCTGATCGTATGCGTAGCCCCGATCAGGCCTCGACCGGCAACCGTCTCGCGAGGCTCGGCCATTCGGCCGTTTTCAGTCAGCCACAAGAAGATATCGCGATTTCGATATGTTCGTGGAACACGCCCGTTGCGGCCGGTGGAGAGGTATACGCGGCGGCCTGAGAGGACCAGATCCTCGGCTATCTGACCACCTGAATTGCCGCAACCAACAACAAGGATCGCGCCTTCGGGCAGGGACCCTGCATCGCGATAATCGGATACGTCGATCTGGTGTACCAGCTCGGGGAGCTTCGACGACAATTTCGGGCGCCTGGGAACGTTCAAGTTTCCGGTTGCGACTACGACGGCGCGCGCGATGAATTCCTCTGATGTTGTTGAAACACGAAATCGATCGTCGAGAGGGCGCACCGCGACGACGTTGGTTTTGTCGCGAATAGGAAGTTGGTGTCGAAGAGCATATTCGTCCACCATCGCAACAAACTCATCGCGCGTCATATAGCCTTCCGGCGCGTCGCCCCCGTAGGTGTCCCCGGGAAGGACTGTCAGGACATTCGGTGTATTCATGTGGAATGATGCCCACCGCTGTGCGCGCCACGTTTCACAAATCCGATGGCGTTCGAACACTGCGTGGCGAAGACCGGCTTGCTTCAGTCGATAACTGACGCTGACACCGGCCCACCCCGCACCGATTATGGCGACATCCAGCTCGATTGACTTCTGGTTCACGGCTACCCTCCACGATAGGCGCTTGGCCCTCAAGACTTGTCCGCTCTGCCCTTCATCGTGTCACACGATCTTCCCTGGATTCATAAGATTGTGTGGGTCGACTGCCTTCTTGATGGCACCGAATAGATCAACGGCAGGAGCGCCTAGCTCATCGATCAGATATTTTTTCTTGCCGTCGCCGACACCGTGCTCTCCGGTGCAGGTACCTTCCATCGCGAGCGCGCGCTCGGCTAGGCGGCTGACGAACGCCTTGGCGCGTGCGACCTCATCAGCGTCATCCATCATCACGGAGACGACGGTGTGGAAGTTGCCGTCGCCCACGTGCCCGAACAAGGGCGCGATCAGCTGGCTTTCTTTGATGTCCTTCTGAGTCTCGACGACACATTCGGCGAGGCGCGAGATTGGGACACACACGTCGGTGACGACGACCTGGGAGTTCGGCCGGTATGCCTTGTCCGCCCAGAACATGTCGTGACGCGCCTTCCATAAGCGGGTCCGGTCTTCGGCCTTGGCGCTCCACTCGAGTGCGCTGCCGCCAAACTCGGAGACGATCTCGCCGAACCGCTCCGATTGTTCCCGGACCGAGCCTTCGCTGCCGTGGAATTCGAGGAACAACGTTGGCCGCTCCGGTAGGGCCAGCTTTGAATACGCGTTGCAGATTGCGATCTGCTGCTCGTCGACGAGTTCGACGCGCGCGAGCGGAATGCCCGACTGGATTGCCATTATCGCCGCGCCGCACGAGGGCGTGATCGCGTTGTCCGTCATCCACGGAGACAGATATTACTGCACCGCCGCAGAGGAAGCCGCTCTCGCTTTCGTTCGTCGCGGGTGATCTCAGCGGCAAGCAGGTCCTCGGATGCTCGGCGTTGACGGGGCTATCCAGGCTGTGATCGAGTCCGTAGCTGGTGGTGGACCTGCCGTCGCGGACAGCCCCTGAACGCGTGCAAGTGGCCCCACAAGAGACATTCCATTGCTTCCTAGTTAACCGCCGCCTAAGGCGTCACGGTCGATGGAGGCAACGCATGAAAGCTCACTTTGCACAGTTTGTATCCTACAACAAATGGGCCAATGCCCGGCTCTACGAGGCCGCGATTGCAGTGGACGAGGGGGATTACCGCCGCGACGTCGGAGCCTTTTTTAGGAGCCTGCACGGGACGCTCAATCATCTCCTGGTGACGGATCGCATCTGGCTGAAGCGGCTCACGGGGGAAGGCGAACACCCGGCCCGCGTGAATGCCATAATTCACGATGATCGGCTTCAACTTGCCTTGGCACGGGCAGACGAGGACGAACGCATCGTTCGATATGTCGGGTCACTCGATGAGACAGCCATATCAACTGCATTCGAGTATTCAACCACTGCTGGTAAGCAGTTCAAGCAAGTAAGAGCGGAAGTCCTCTCGCACCTCTTTAATCATCAGACCCATCATCGGGGACAAGCTCACACTATCATCTCGATTTGCACAGGACGGGAACCACCGCCTTTGGACTTGCTCGGTATGCAGCGGGGACTGCCCGCGCCTGACCTGCGGTCCCTGGTATCGCGTCTCCTAGACTGATGTAGTGGGACCGGTGATGGCCCTGACCGACGGTCGGTATCGAGTTCAGCGCGCCGGCGCGGGCTCGAGGCCTTCGGGCCAACAGGCTTGACACCGGACACAGCGGTGGTCGACCAGGATACGACACGAGGCTCATGACCATGTGGATCGACACGCTTGCCACGGGGCTGACCGTCGCGGCCGGGTCGCGACGGGCCAGAAACAGTCGTGGGCGGAAATGACACCTAGTCAGGTACAAAGCCACCGCTGGCGTCAAATACGGGTTGCGTCGGAAACGCCTCCGCTGAAGAAAGTGGTGGAACCCAAGGTAGAGCTGAGCGACACCAGAATTGGTTCAATGGGATTAAATCCGCACGCTGTTTGAGCGTGCCCACCCGCAACGACACGACTTTGGGCTGCGGCCCCGGTGATGCAGAATAGATCGGGCTCCCACATTCGCCGCAGAATGTTTGCTCTCGGGGATTTCCGCTCGCTCCGCGCTCGATGTAAGTTTTCAGTTCACCTCGGGTGAGCCGGAAAGTTCCCGGCATAGAGGCCACCACGACTCGAAAGGCGCTTCCTGAGAGAGCTTGGCAATCGGTACAGTGGCAAACGACGACGTGTGCCGGGCTGACGTCGGCTTCGTATGCGATCTTGCCGCAATGGCAACTGCCGTCCACATGCATGGCGCGAGCCTCTCGCTCAGCCGACCAACAGTCTGACAGGATTGGAGCATAAGCCGTATCGCAAGATTTGTCTGCTTGGTTATGAGGATGAGCGCCGCCGGCCCGGTTTAGCCCATACGCTGGAAGCGGCCTGCGGCGCCATGCTGGCGTAGGGATCCTCTTGCGCTTACGGCATATTGAGCACCTGACCCGCGCCGGCTTGTTCGAAGCGGTCCTTGAACTGCTCCATCAGTACCTTGAAGCCAAGCTCGCCGGTGCAGTGACCCGGCGCAATGCGTTTGACCTTGAGCGTGTCACTGAGGATTGAGGCAACGCGCCTGACCTCGTCCGGCGGGGTCACGACGAGGTGGAAGCCACCGGTGACCGTATACAGATTGGGATCGATCTTGCTGGCGGCCTCGAGGATTTTCTCGACGCCCGGATGCGAGCAACCGACGACGAGAGCTAGTCCTTCGGGGGTACGGATTGCCAGCGAAAGCTCGTTCATGTCCCGAGTACCCGCCTTATCCGACTTGGTTGTCAGCACGAAGAACCCCGGAAGGATCTCTTTCGTCTCGGTAATGATCTCAAAGTTCGCATCCGGCCATGGCGAACCGGAGACGAAGGTCTCGGGCTGCTGTCCGCGATAATAGCTCAAGCTCGGGGGCAATCCCGGCTCGCGCTTGAGAAACACGAGTGGTGTCTTGCCCTTGAAATAGGCTGCCTCTTGAGGCGCAAAAATCGTGACGGTCGGATTGACCTCGAGCAGATGGTTGAGGCCAGAAGTGTGATCACCGTGTCGATGCGAAATGACGACGGCATCGAGCTGCTTTAAATCGATGCCGAGTTCTTTGATATTGTGCGCGAACGTCTTCGCGTTGTTGCCCGTGTCGAAGAGAATCCGACGACCGCCGTACTCGACAAATGCCGCGAACCCCCAATCCATTTTTAAGCGGGCAGACACAGGCCCAAAAGCGTCATAGACAATCGTGATGCGCTTTTCGACTTGGGCTGTCGCCTCGGCCAGCGGGACAACGAGAGGAAGGAGAAATGCGAGCGAACGGATGATGTAGCGGCGCATGTCGATCTCCTGAATATCTTGCAGGACGCGTCGGGTTCCTACTACCTGACCCTACGTGGCTGACGGAGGAAAGCCAAGGGGCTGTCCTCAATCTCCGCAGAGTCGCAGTCGGCAACGATCGATGTACTAATTGTGCCGGCGGTAACATTCCTTGTGCAGGCGTTGTTCGATAGCGGCGATCGCCGCCTCATGCGATTGCACCCCCGTGAGATCCACGCGCTCCCCATCGAGGATCGTGAATGTTCGGGCGACACGCCTTCCCGCGGTTGCGGCCAAGGTGATCGGTTCAAGTCTAGTTTGTGGCTCGCCGGTGATTTCGGATTTCGCGATCGGGGATGTTTGTAGCCAAGAATGGATCAAGGCACTAAAAGTGTGAGGCGTGCAGCGGCTGACGTTGATCGCGAGATCGAAGCGGTGCGACACGAGCCAGTCACGTCCATTCAGCACCTCCAGATATGCTGACATTTGATCTTCCATGCGATCGAATGCGCGCTCCATATCTACGAAGCTTCTATCAAGGTCCTGATGGGCGAACCGGGCAATCCGGATTTCTCGCGGAGCATGAAGCAGAACGCGGACATCATATTCGTTCGCGGAAAGCGACAGCACGGCGTGCCATCCCACGACCAGGATGTTGTTTCTGCTCCGCAAGGCTTCCCGGCATTCATCGCTAATACGGGCTGCCCCGGCAGCGGCAGCTGCGAGCATCCGGTAGCGGGCGGATGACAAACGGAACCAGGAACCGAAGCGGCGTAAACTAGGCTGAGAGTTCACGGCGATCGAAAGCTCCCTTAGCCGATAGTCGAACACCTCAAGTCCGAGATCTTTAGCTAGGTTGTCTACGTGGGCGGAGGGTTCGGCGCCGTGCTGAATGACCATAGCGATCGTGGTCATGTGAGCGCTCCTTCAGTTTGAATCGAACTTGCAGCTCAAGGCACGAAGGGAGGTCGGCGTGCCGACCTCCCGACCCAGTGGACTGGTGCGCGCCATCAAGGCGCGCTGTCCCGGAGCGTCTCGTAGATCGGGTGGAGAGGCGCCGTCTCTTGGATCTCGTCCCAGAGCGTCTTGCTAACGGCGGCACCCGGCAACGCGAAGGCGGCGAAGAGGGCTGCCATGGCGAGTGCGGTTTTGATCGTCTTCATGCTTGAATTCCCTTTTGCTGAAACGACCGCTTTCTGCCGGTCGCCAGGCAGTTCTAGTTGGGCCTCCGCGATGGATCGTCAGTTCGCCGTGAGTGCCGCGTTAATTTGGCGTTAAAGTTTCTCAGCTCACCCTGCGCGCAGCCTAAATCTGGGGTCGACTGACGAATTAGCAATTTGTACCTAGCCGCTGCCCGTGCCATCTTTTCTCTTGCGCGGTGCGTCAGTGACGTCCCAGACAGGCAGCGTTCCATGATGGCCGATGGTCGAAATGGATGTCTTTTGCGCCTCAGACTGGTCGGCTCCCTCGAAGCCATCGACCAAACGGGGCGCAGTGTGTTGCCGAAATCTCGAAAAGCCGTTGCGCTCCTCACCTACCTCTCCCTGCACCCCGATCAATGGGTCCCGCGCACGCGGCTCACCCGCCTTCTGTGGAACCGCGTCGGCGAGGAACAGGGCCGGGCGAGCCTGCGGCAGGCCCTGTTCGAGCTCAACCGATCCATGGGACCGGTCTACGGCCAGATCTTCGAAGTCGAGCGCGAGCGCATCCGGCTATGTGGGGAGGCCGTCTCGGTGGATGCCGTCATTCTCGCTGACAAGGACGCTGGCGCGGACGGGGCAAGCTTCGATGTCTTCAGCAGCAATCTGCTGCTCGATGCGCTGGACGATCTGACGGACGAATTCGACCAGTGGCTCGCTATCGAACGTCAGCGTCTCGAGAGCCGCATCCGCGGATGCAGCGAGACAGTTCTGATCGGAGGTGGATCAGGTGACGCTTCAAAAGAAGGTGATCAACTAGCGGCGGCTAGAAGGGCCGTGTCGATGGACCCGACCAATGAGCACGCCGTGCGCACTTTCATGACCGTCTTGGCGGAGTGTGGACTGCGTGCGCAAGCCGTCCTCGCTTATCAGCAGTGCGAGTCCATACTGCGGTCGCGGCTGGACGTCGAACCTGCGCCGGAAACCCGTCGCCTCTACCTTCAATTGAAGGGAGCAGGTGAGAGGTCCGCGCCAGATGGGCCGTCGCGTTCGCCATCGCGGCCCTCGTCGCGCGAAGCGGGAGGCATTCTCAACCGCGGGCCCCCGGTCGCGCAGCAGCCGGTCGTGCCATCGACCATGCCGTCCACGTCGCCGGGCGATACGGCTGGCGTGCCCAGTCGGCACCTCGTCCCGAGCGTGGTCGTTTTGCCGTTTGCCACCGCCGAACGGGCAGCCGGGTGCCACGGATGGGGCGACGTGATTGCAGACGAGGTCATTCGCCTGCTGTCCCACTCCCAGCACATCGACGTCATTTCCCGGCTATCGGCGGTTGCCGCCTGGTCCCAGGCCATGACGCTTCAAGCGCTTCGTGAAACACTCGGCGCGGAGTACGTCGTCTCCGGCTCCGTTCGCACGGCCAGCAATACGATCGTGCTCGATGTCGAACTTGCCGACGCTGGCTCCCATCGTATCGTGTGGGCGGACCGACTGGAGGAGCCACTTCACGAGGCTCTGGCAGGAGACCGCCGGCTAATCAACCAGACGGTCACCTCGGTCAGCCGTTCGATCCTGCAGCAGGAGCTCCGCCGGATGCAGTCGCACTCGCTCGGCACGCTCGACGACTCGACGCTTCTGCTCGCCGCCATCTCGCTCATGCACCGGAATTCCTTGCGCGACTTCAACCGGGCTCGCGAATTGCTCGAAGCGGTAGCCTCCCGCCATGTCGGCCACGCCTTGCCCAGCGCTTGGCTCGCGAACTGGCATGTGCTGCGGGTACAGCAAGGTTGGTCCGATGATGCGCAAGAGGACGCTGAAGTCGCTTTGAGGCATTCCCAGTCGGCTAGTGAGACGGATCCTTATTGCTCGCTCGCTCTCACCATTGACGGCTTCGTGCACACCAATCTGCTGAAGCAGCTCGATGTCGGCCTTCACCTCTACGATCTCGCCATCGATGCAAATCCGAACGATCCACTGGCTTGGCTGTTGCGCGGCACATTGCATGCCTTTACCGGCGACGGCGAGGTCGCGGTGGAGAATACGCAGAGGGCCTTGAAGCTCACCCCGCTCGACCCGCACCGTTACTACTACGACTCGCTCGCCGCTACCGCGTGTCTCTCCGCCAAGCAGTTCGAGCGCGCGCTGGAGCACGCCAACCGGTCTCTCCGTGCCAACCGCACCAAGACGTCCACCCTGCGCGCCAAGGCAGTCGCGCACTGGAACCTCGGGCAACATGAAGAGGGTCGCGCGGCGATCCGCGAGTTGCTCAGCCTAGAGCCGCACTTTTCGCTCTCGCGATGGCTCTCTCGGACTCCAAGCGCCGGCTATGCCATCGGTGAAGATTGGGCTCGCGCCTTTCGGGAGCTCGGGGTTCCCGCTTGAGGTTGATTCGATTACGGAGAACAAAGATGGGCACACTGCGACCTGAAGGCGGCATCGGTGGCATTGGTGGCATCGGAGGCATTGGCGGGATCGGAGGCATTGGGGGCATCGGGGGAATAGGCGGCATTGGCGGCATTGCCGCCGAGCAGCTGCCACTCGCCGGCAACGATCCCCTCAACGCCAGCGCCTTGATTTCAGCACGCGACGGCATCGTAGGAAAGTGGCAGCAGCCCACAACCGCGGTTGCGCCTTACTCAACCGACGACCCGAAGAATTTCCGCCTTTGGGCGCCCGACGTCCGCGCAAACGTGCTCGAATTCGAGTTGCTCACACGGGTCGGCTTCCACCAGCCGCAGGCCGACGTCGACGTCTGCTCGGCGTTTCATCTCGAGATCACGCCCGCACAAGACGCGCTGCCGACTGCCGCCTACAAGCCGCTGATCGAGATGAAGCGACCGACGTCTCAGGTCTTTCTCGAGCAGCTGGGCATCGTCGCCAATTATGCCGACTTGAGAGCTGATCGTGCGTCCGAAATCCTTGCCCAAATCGGACCGATGACAACACTTTTCGGGGCCGTCTCGTTCCTTCGCCCAGAGCGAACGCGCGCAACGCTCGAACTGCTCCATGCGGCCCACCGGTTCACGTTCTTTGTAGAGCAGCGATTGAAGCATGGCCTCGCCTGTCGGCGGCCCCAGGAGTATTCCCCGCAGATCCAGCCGATGATAATCACACCCGGGCACGGCAGCTTGCCCAGCGGCCATGCAACGGAGGCCTTCGCTTTCGCCTATGTCCTCTCAAGCCTGATGAAAGACGGGAACAGCTTCTACAGCCAGTGGAGCGACCAGTTATTCCGCCTTGCCGCGCGCATGGCTATCAATCGGACGGTTGCTGGCGTGCACTTCCCTGTTGATAGCGCCGCCGGCGCTGCGTTGGGCCTGACGCTCGGTGAGTACTTTGTTACTCGTTGCAAGGGCGGCGGCGACGTCGCCTTTCGGCGGTTCGACGGCTCACGCTTCAAAGGGGATTTCAAGTGGCGTGACATGGTCGACGTCGTCCATGGGATCAAGGACGAAGCAGCCAGCGAGGGCGGCCAGCCCTATTTCAACCGACTGGGAGCCAGCACCCTTAATGAACATCAAAGTCCGTTGCTGACCTGGCTGTGGTCGAATGCCCGAGTGGAATGGCAGACCAGTCGCACTCACCGAAGAGCAGCGCCTCCTCGACAAGAAGCCTGATGCAGCCGCGTCGTTTCCCGTTCAAAGGTGATGACCGTGTACACTTGGCACAAGCTCGAAAAGCGCGTGGGGTTCGGCGGCTTCGGCAAGATCGATCCATACATCGACTGGGCCTTCGGCACACTGCGGCTGCTCAGGATCACGGACACCAGTGATCGCTTTCCGCTTCTGCTGTGCTTGCGGGAAGGTCTCGATGCGTCTGACTTCGCCGCCGGCTCATTCTTCGAGGGCGGTCCACCCGGGGATTGGGCCGAGCACGTCTCGGTCCCCGAGATCAACGTCAAGGTTCCCGTGGGTGGCCTCGCCTACTTCACGGCCTTGGTCACGGAGGAGTTTTTCGACTACTTCGATGCCAAAGGCCCTGGCGGCCCCTTATCAGAAGCTCTGATGGGCGCCATTGTCCGAATGGCAGTAAGCCGGCCGGTGCGTACCGCCGCACTGCCGCCATCGGCCTCGGTTGAGCAAACCGAGCGTGAGACCGAGAGCCCGCCGTCATCATCGAGTCCGCAAGAGCGCTTAGTGGTCATCGGCATCATCGACGACGGCTTCGCGATAGCCAATGCCCGCTTCCGAACGGCGGATGATCGCTCGCGTGTTGAAGCCGTCTGGCTGCAGGACGGTACGTTCAATGCGGCAGCCACACGGTATGGCTTCGGGCGCGTTCTGCACAAGCACGGACCGAACGGAATTGACGCCGCCCTGCGAGCCAGCCGGCATGCCGGGAACATTGATGAGGACGAGGTTTATGCGCGGCTTGGGTTAACGGAGCTCGAGGAAACCGTCGATCGCATCCCGCGCACGGTCGGGCTGCATGCCTCGCACGGCACTCATGTCATGGACTTGGCATGTGGCGCGAGCAGCTACCCAATCGGTGGAGAGGGGGACCGGTCCGAGCATCCCATCGTGTGCGTGCAGCTCCCTGCCGCGTCAGAGGAAGGGACATCCGGCGCCAGCCTCGACACCCACGTCGTTGACGGCATCCGCTTCATCCTCGAGCAGTCGGATGCTATCGCGCGTCGTCACGGCCTCAACGCCGTCCCTGTGGTAATCAACGTGAGCTTCGGCACGCTCGCGGGCCGGCACGACGGCACCTCGGATCTCGAGCTTGCGATCGACGAGCTGATCCGATCGCGGCCTCCTGAGGCCCCCTTGCAGGTCGTTATTCCGGCCGGCAACGGCCGCCTCGCCCGTTGCCATGCCAAAATCTCCTTCGAGAGCAAGACCGCCGACGCATCATCGACCCGAACACTGTTTTGGCGCGTACTGCCCGACGACCGCACGACGAGCCACCTAGAAATCTGGCTCCCACCGGGCGATATGGGTCGGGGCCGCGTGTCCATCGTAGTCACACCGCCGAACGGCGAGACAAGCCCGCCCTGCTTCGAGGAGCCATCGACGATCCAAGTTTTCGGAGCATCTCCGAATGAGGCGCAGTGCTCTGTCCGCTACTGCCATGTGCCAGCGCCGACCAGCCGTGGCATGTTTCTCGTGACGCTGCGACCGACGTCACTCGACGACGACGAAGCCCCTACATCGACAACCGCCGCGCCGGGGCTCTGGTCCATTCACCTGAGAAACTACGTACTCTCGCCTGACGAAGCCGTGCACGCCTGGATCCAGCGCGACGACACGCGCTACGGCCACCCTGTGTTCGGTCGCCAGTCGCACTTCGAGCCTGCCCTCGACCTGCCGCTCGAGACCATCGAAGACCTTCTCGATCCTCCGGAAAGCGCGGGCGCCGACCTTACGGGCACGATTAACGGCATCGCCACGGGGCGTAGCACCATTGTCATCGGTGGCTTCCGGCTCGCCGACTTCGGCGTGGCAAACTACTCGGGTGCGGGGCCGGTGTCGACGCGTTACGGTCCCGACGCCCTCGCTCCGAGCGACCGCTCGCGGATACGCCGGGGCTTGCTGGCGGCCGGAACACGCTCGGGCTCGCTGGTTGCGCTGTCTGGGACAAGCGTCGCCGCGCCACTGGTGACACGGATGCTGGCCGAGCGGATTGCTTGTGGTGAGAGCTCGGACAAAGCGGCCGTCGCCGCCATCGCCGCCGCTCAGGAGCACGAGGGCGCCAAGACGCGACCCGACCGACCCGACCCTGTTCGCGGAGGAGCGGGGCGCATCCTGATGACGTTTCGATCGGGAGTGGCCGGCGAGTAAATCCAGGGCTCGATCAGCCGTACCAACATTCCAGGCTGGAGAATGTTGGATTTCAGTTCCGTCCGCTCCGCCAACAGACTGAATGGGTATCGTCTCCGCCATCGTGAACATCGGCGCTGAAAGCCCAGTGTTTGCGAGCGTTTGCGAGCGCAGCTCCTGACTGCCTCTCTGCCGCGCTGGTGCCAATTCCAGCTCTCTCGGCCTCTCTTTCTCCAAAGCTCCTGACTCGGGCCATTCAGTACGGAATTTGTAACCTATTGGCATCGTTGTTTCTTTATGAAACGTAGGCAGATGTTTTTCGCATGTGCATTTGCCTCCCAAAGGCGAGTTTAGTGCTGAGCTTTTTGCTGTGTGACTGCATGGCAGGCCTTTTGACCGACTGGCCGGAACGCTCGACGACGGCAGGATCGTTTTATCAATTGCGACGCGCATCCGGGTGAGGCGGGTTGTTGCGAGTACGGAGATAATCTGGGCCAGCACTTGAAAATCGCTTCGTTCAATATCAACAACGTCAACGCGCGGCTGCCCACGCTGCTGCGCTGGTTGCATGACGCCAAGCCGGACGTCGTCTGCCTCCAGGAGCTCAAGTGCGAGCAGAAAAGCTTCCCTATCGGAGCCGTCACGGATGCGGGCTACCACGCAGCCTGGGTCGGGCAGAGGAGCTGGAACGGTGTCGCCATCCTTTCAAAGGCCAGGGCGCCGGAAGTGACGCGGATCGCCTTGCCCGGCGATCCCGAGGACAAGCAGAGTCGGTATATCGAGGCGGCGGTGGCGGGCGTTCTAATCGGGTGCCTCTACCTGCCGAACGGCAATCCGCAGCCGGGACCGAAGTTCGACTACAAGCTCGCGTGGTTCGAGCGGCTCATCAAGCATGCGCGCTCCATCCGGAGGGCGGGGGTGCCAGCGGTACTCGCCGGTGACTACAACGTCGTGCCAACCGAATTCGACATCTACGAGAACCACTCCTACGCCGATGATGCTCTGCTACAGCCGGAAAGCCGCAGAACGTATGCCCGGCTCCTCAAACAAGGCTGGTCCGACGCACTGCGAAAATTGCACCCGGAGGAACGCGTCTACACGTACTGGAGCTATCTTCGAAACCGATGGCCGCGCAACAAGGGTCTGCGGCTCGATCATCTCCTGCTGAGCCCCGACGTTGAGGCGCGTCTTCTATCCGGCGGCGTCGATGCGCACGTGCGCGGCTACGAGGGCGCGAGCGATCACGCTCCCGTTTGGATCGAGCTGAAAGGCCAAGCGCGCCATGGGTGAACCAGAGCCACCGGACGCAAAGTCGCGCACCCTGCCGCTGGAGTTCTTCAACAGGCCGGCGGCGAGGGTCGCCAGGGATCTCGTCGGCAAGATCGTCGTGCGATCGCTTGCCTCCACGACGCTGTCCCTCACGATCACGGAAACGGAGGCTTATGAGGGCGAACATGACCTCGCCTGCCATTCGTCAAAAGGCCGGACGGCGAGAACTGAAGTAATGTTCGGACCCGCAGGCCGCTTCTACATCTACCGCATCTACGGCCTGCACTGGATGCTCAATATCGTAACCGGCGAGGTCAACGATGCGGCTGCCGTGCTTGTGCGCGGCGTCGAGGGAATCAGCGGCCCGGGTCGCGTGGCAGCTGCTCTGAACATCGATTTGTCGCTCAACGGTATGAGCGCGGCGCCTGCCTCCGGCCTTTGGTTCGAATGGCCCTTCGCGCGCCAGCGCTTCCGCGTCCTGCA
>JAESFX010000250.1_pt1 | contig 34827 bp, 31 predicted proteins | sample 9269501 | NCBI WGS metagenome assembly JAESFX01 (sample SAMN14515570, study PRJNA621655) | algae metagenome | isolation source: Desmonostoc geniculatum HA4340-LM1 and co-occurring heterotrophs from cave... | place: USA: Maniniholo cave, Kauai, Hawaii | collected 2009-07-28
CAACGCGCTGCGGTTATTCCTACTCGTGTTTCTCTAATTTTACCACACACTGGTAGCTTAAAAGCCACCAAATAGTTTTCATCCCTGGACTGAAGTCACAGGGTTTTCAACATAGTATCCCTTATAAGGAAATCGTTTGTTTTTCTTGAGGACTCAAGTGGGGACTGATGACTACTTGCCAAACAATGAGCAAGAGTGTAATTGATTTGACTCAGTAACCCGAATTCATTGCCCAGCAGTGGTTCGGCGAAAGATTAGTAAGCCAGTAAATTGTGTTGGCGTACTACTAGGTCGAAGCAAGCTACGCGCAGCGTTCCGAAGGAAAGCCCAACCTAGTCATAGCTGCTTTCAGGACAGAAATTTGAGGACACAGAATAATTTAGACATAAATTTAGTGCGTTTTAGTGTCTGGGATCGAAAAGCCAGGACAACTTTCATGGTGGCTTTTTGGGACGTTAAATTCTTGATTGCCGTCGCCACCTGGGAATTGAGACTAAATTGGCCATTTACTCCCCAGGATTGGCAACTGATCAACACCTACCAATATAAAATTTCAAGTTTACTGAATGTACCCCCACTGATAAATCTTTGAATTTATCGTACATTGATTCGGGGGCAATTGATAAGGTGAAATTTTCATCGACTTGGAATTTTCTGCTGACAATGGGGATCGGTTAAAATCCCCATCTTATCGTACCAGTTGCTTCCAGCAATAGAGGGTGCGACCACCAAAGCAAAGCCACAAAAATCGCAACTCCTAAATAGGCAGGCCGGAAAAATTCCTGCCATTTGATAGATTGACGGCCGTCAATAATTGCTTTGAAGGGAATAATTGAAGTCCGTTCTTTGACGATTTCAAAGGCAGATCCATAGCGTAACCTCAAGCGTCGATCGCCGTGCCAAACCCCAAACAAGTGATGTAATACCAAGCCAATGGAGGTTACAAGGGTAAAAGTAGTACCCAGCCAGAGAGTGTGGGCAATACACCAAATTATTTGTCCTACCATCTGGGGATGACGAGTAATCCGAATAATTCCTGTTTCGTAGAGATGAACTTCAGGCTTTTGAATGGCAGCAATTTCTAGTAGATTGAAGGTAGCAGGATATAAAAACAAAAACGAGATTGCTGAGAGTACCCAAACAACTTCTCGCACTCCCGGCACTCCCTGTACCTGCCAAAGTTGCAAACCATCATAGCGATGCCCAAAAAAGTAAATAATTAAGATTACAGCCAATGGTAGGCTGACTAATGCAAAAAGAATACGATAAAGCCTCGGGCCAATGTATTTTTCTGCCCTTGGGCGCAAAGCAGCGCCTCCACTGTGAGCGATCGCAAAAACTATTTCTAACCCCAGTATGACAAAATGACTGGGTGTCAACCATGAAATCGGCATCATAATACACGGGTGAAGTAATTTAAAGAAAATTGAATTCAGTACAACCAATACCACAAAGTATTCAAAAGGGGACTTTAGTCAAGATGTTGTGCTACTGTCTTTTTCGAGTCAAGCCTTAAAGTTTAAGATGCAACAAATCACACCCAGCCGATTGCTGGCAAAGGTGATTTATTGCTTACATCCGCTCCTTTCAAAGTTTGTGGGTTGAGCCTTATGTCTGACCTTCCTTTCACTTTAGATCAGTTACGTATCCTCAAAGCGATCGCTGTAGAAGGGAGCTTCAAGCGCGCTGCTGATAGTCTTTATGTCTCCCAACCTGCCGTCAGCTTGCAAGTGCAAAATCTCGAACGGCAGCTCGATGTTCCTTTATTCGATCGTGGAGGACGACGCGCCCAATTAACCGAAGCTGGGCATCTACTCTTAAGCTACGGTGAAAAAATCCTCAGTTTGTGTCAGGAAACCTGCCGCGCCATCGAGGATTTGCAAAATCTCCAAGGCGGTACTTTAATTGTCGGTGCTTCTCAAACCACCGGCACTTATCTTTTGCCCAGAATGATCGGTATGTTCCGACAAAGATATCCAGATGTGGCAGTGCAATTGCACGTCCACTCAACTCGACGCACTGCTTGGAGTGTCGCTAACGGACAAGTCGATCTCGCCATCATCGGTGGTGAGATTCCCAGTGAACTAGGAGAATCTTTGGAAGTTATTCCTTACGCTGAAGATGAACTAGCACTGATTTTACCCGTCTTTCATCCCTTAGCCAAACTTGAAAAAATCCAAAAAGAAGACCTATATAAATTACAATTCATTGCTTTAGATTCCCAATCGACAATCCGCAAAGTAATTGACCAAGTTTTAGCACGTTGTGAAATTGATACCAGGCGTTTTAAAGTTGAAATGGAACTCAATTCCATTGAAGCAATTAAAAATGCTGTGCAATCTGGTTTGGGAGCTGCATTTGTCTCCACTAGCGCCATCGCCAAGGAACTACAAATGGGCGTTCTCCACTGTGCCGACATTGAAAGCGTCGTCGTCAAACGGACGCTATGGCTGATTTTTAATCCCAATCGCTATAGATCCAAAGCCGCAGAAGCCTTTAGTCAAGAAATTTTGCCCCAGTTTGCTAACCCTGGATGGAACCAAGATGTGTTAACATTGACACAAAAAAACATAGTCCTAACTACATTGGATATAGCAACGCCCACCTCTGGCGGCGAAGACTAAAATCTGGTCATTAGTCCTAACCTTACCTACAGGACGCTTGTCTGCGACACGCTGCGCCAAGGCGTAGCCTCCTTCCACTCAGGAGTAGGAAAAATCGCCCTTCCAGCGTCCATGTCATTTGTTTTTTGTAAATGACCAAATAATTCGTAATTCGTAATTCGTAATTATTACCCCAAGTGCTGTAGACAAGCTAGGGATTTAACATAAAGAAAAAGTTTTAGGACTTACGCACTGTACAAAAGAACTATTTTGTGTATCAACGTAAATACGTTGTTCCAGGCTTTTGGAGGTTGCTTTTGATTGCTGGCGATCGCCAAAATATGATTGAAAAACCTAGATAAAAGCTTTGAAAACTCTATCTGCCATTTTTGCTTTTATGTCAATGCGTAAGTCCTAAGTTTCCTGTTCTTGATAAAGAAGTTTAGTTTCTCTGTAAGCTGAACGAACTACGAATTATCAATTACGAATTATTTTGACTAATGACTAATCACGAAAATGGAAGTTTACTGTACTCGCCCACGTTGCCCACGCCCACAAAACTATTTTGCCGATTTAGATGATATTACAACCCTGAAAACAACGCAGCAAAAGTACTGTACTAGTTGTGGTATGCCACTGTTACTTGATGGTCGATATGTGACCATCAAGTTGTTGGGTAGAGGTGGATTTGGAGCAGCATTTTTGGCACGCGATCGCCGAATTCCTGGAATGCGTCAATGCGTAGTTAAGCAGTTTCAACCAGCGGGAAATTTAACCTCGACTCAACTGCACCAAGCACAGATAATGTTTGAGAGAGAGGCAGAAGTTTTAGCCCAAATAGGCAACGAACACGAGCAAATTCCTGATTTATTTGCCTTTTTTCCAGTAATAGTTAATAGCTTGCAACCAGGACAGCAAGACCAATTTTTTTACTTAGTACAAGAATATATTGATGGGCAAAACTTAGAAGAAGAATTAGCTCAACAGGGAAAGTTTTCTGAACAACAAGTCTTAGAACTGTTGCAAGAAATCTTGAAGGTACTCAAGTTTGTCCATGAAAAAGGCATCATCCACAGAGATATCAAACCTTCTAATATCATGCGTCGTCGTGATGGCAAACTCTTCCTCCTAGATTTTGGCGCAGTCAAGCAAGTAGCAAATGTTGCATCAGGTGCAGCTTCTTCCACAGGAATTTATTCTATGGGATTTGCACCACCGGAACAAATGACTGGTGGTCAAGTATTTCCATCTACGGATTTATACGCCTTGGCTGTAACTGTGATTACCTTATTGACGGATAAAGAAGCAACTCAGTTGTTTGATGCCTATAGCAACCAGTGGAAATGGCGAATGCAAGTGAATGTCAACCCTCGCCTTGCTAGCATTTTAGACAACATGCTTCTACCTGCTGCAAATCAACGTTTCCAATCAGCCCAAGAAGTCCTAGATGCACTTAACTCACCGCCTCTAGCCGCGACACAAATTAATTCACCCTCCGCAACACTTCCGCCACAATCACCTCAAAGTTCTAGTCCTCCTGTTCGCCGTACTCCAGCAACTAAACCAACGTTTTCGACATTGGAATTATTGGGTGGAGCCGCTTTCAGTGGATTTGAGGGTGCATTGATAGCGATCGCCCTCTTCAGTTTAGTAAAATCACCAATCATCACTTTAACTGTTGCATCCCTAATTTTGGGGATACTGATATTTGCCCAAACCAGACGGTGGATTGAAAAGTTCGATTTATTAATTATTCCGGCAATTACTTTTGCTATTATTTTTTTTCTACCCTTTTTACAAGGAAGTCTTGATATTCAGTCAGTAGTTGTTTTAGCAGTTGCAGGCAGCTTAGTAGCTATTTCCCTGACAGCGATATTTCGACTCGTTTATAAATTACTATCTCTCATACTTTAAAAAACTCCTGGTGCTAACACCTATCTATGTCTCAGAAAAACGAAACGCTTAGTCTTTTCTTAGCCGTTATCATCACCATTGGCTTAATCTTTGGTGGCTTATGGTTTTTTATGGAACGGTGGGCGCAATTAAATATTGGTAATCAATCGGCGAATAGCAATCAGCGCAATCCTATTCCTGCTCCCAACCAGTCGATGAATGGCAATACTAGCAATCCCACTCCTGTTAATAGCAAATGTGAAGTGTCAAACCTCCCACAGGGGACATTCAATTATGGTGGTAGCACAACCTGGGCGCCTATTCGTAAAGATGTAGATTCCCAATTGCTAAGGCTATGCCCTCAATTTAGTTTACGTTACATTCAACCAATTAATGAAAAACCAGGATCTGGCACTGGGATTAAAATGTTAATAGCTAATCAACTAGCTTTTTCCCAGTCTTCCCGCTCAGTTAAAGCCCAAGAAAATATAGAAGCTCAACAAAAAGGATTTAGTTTAAAAGAAATTCCGGTGGCGATTGATGGAATTGCGATCGCAGTTAATCACAATCTCAATATTCCTGGTTTAACTGTCGCCCAACTCAAAGATATTTATACAGGTAAAATTATTAACTGGCAAGAAGTAGGTGGAATAAATTTACCAATTACAGTCTACACTCGCAGCAAAGAAGCTGGAGGTACAGTAGAGTTTTTTGTAGAAAATGTTCTCAATAAAGAAGATTTTGGTGCCAATATAACTAATATTGGCACGACCACTGAAGCGCTGCGAAAAGTGGCTGCAAGTCCTGGTGGAATTTACTATGGTTCAGCCCCAGAAATTGTACCCCAGTGTATGATTAAGTCCTTACCAATAGCAAGCACAAGTGATAAATTTGTACCTCCCTATCAACAACCTTTTGTGCCTTTATCTGAATGTCCCAAGAAACGCAATAACTTAAACAGTCAGGCGTTTCGTAGTGGAGAATATGCCATTACCCGCAATTTATTTGTCATCGTTAAACAGAATAATCAAACAGACCAGCAAGCTGGAGAAGCTTATGCAAATTGGCTGCTGACACCTCAAGGTCAAGAACTGATTGAAAAATCTGGATTTGTCAGAATCAAATAATTATTGTCAAAAGTCAGAATTCAAAAGGTAAAATTCAACACTCAAAATTCAGGAGACTTAGATACTCAAATTTGGTGATTTGAAGACAATTAAAAAATAAAAAATATATAGCGCTCTTAATTCTATAATTATTCTGGATTCTGTTAGCGCAGAGGGGCATAGCCCATTCTGACGGTCGGTCGAGCGTCTTTCCCTTCGCACCTGAATTCTAGCAAACAATCAAATAAAAAACATTTTTATTAAACTTTATTCATGTCACAAAAGAATGAAACCGTAGTTTTAGTATTGGCTCTGTTGCTGACAGTTGGAATAGTCAGTGCTGGTGTTTGGTGGTTTACTAAAAATGGAGTCAATATTAGTAATACCATCACTCAAAAAACGGCCGAACCAGCGAGTAATCTACCATTAGAAGACCGCATTAGTTTTGGCGAAAAAACTTTAATTCCAGGTGAAATTGTTCTGGCAAAAAAAGAGGGAGTGCAAGCGATCGCGGCTAAAAGTTATGATAAGGCGATCGCTAGTTTACAAGCATTTCTCAAACTGCGACCCAACGATCCAGAGGCACTGATATATCTGAATAATGCCCGGATTGGCACTTCTCGAAGCTATACCATTGTTGCCTCAGTACCAATGGGGACTGATCCCAATACTTCCCTAGAAATTTTACGTGGCATTGCACAAGCCCAAAATACTATTAATACCTCTGGGGGAATTAAGAATGTGCCATTGAAAGTAGGGATAGCTAATGATGATAATAATCCAGAAATCTCTAAAAAAATCGCTTCCAACTTAGTTAACAATCCCCAAGTATTGGGTGTAGTCGGTCCTAATGCCAGCGATACCACCTTAGCCGCAGGCACAGTCTACAATGCCGGACAACTGGTAGCCATTTCTCCTACCAGTACTTCTGTGAAAATTTCTAACTTTAGTCGCTATGTTTTTCGGACAGTTCCCAGTGATTTTATGGCTGCGAGAACATTAGCCAATTACATGGTGAAAACTTTACAGAAAAAAAATGCTGTGGTTTTCTTTAATTCTGAAAGTAACTATAGCCAGTCTTTAAAGTCTGAATTTGTTTCATCTGTTTCGCTGGAGGGTGGACAAGTATCAAGTGAATTTGACTTATCCCAAGCAGATTTTAGTGCAGCTAAAAGTGTAGAACAAGCTATTAAACAAGGTGCAGAAGTGTTGATGTTAGTTCCCAACACTAATACTCAAGATAAAGCGTTGCAGGTGGTTCAGGTTAACCAGAAACAGCTAACACTTCTGGGGGGAGATAATATTTACACCGTTAAAACTTTAGAAATTGGCAGGGATCAAGCTGTGGGCATGATAGTAGCAGTTCCCTGGCATATTGAAGGCAATCCAATGTCAGATTTTCCTCAGAAATCCCGGCAGTTATGGGGTGGTGACGTAAGTTGGCGAACTGCCCTGAGTTATGATGCTACAGTAGCTCTGATTGCCGCCTTAGAACGCAATCCCACACGGTCTGGAGTCCAAAAAGCACTCTTATCCTCTGACTTTTCTGCCACTGGTGCTTCTGGTACAATTCGGTTTTTAGCATCAGGCGATCGCACTGCCCCAGTCCAACTTGTAAAAATCGTTCCTGGCTCTCGCTCTCGTACTGGGTATGATTTTGAACCAGTAAAATAATCGCCAGAATGTCATTAGTCATTTGTCGTTTGTAAAGACTTTTGAAAAATGACTAATGACAGCGCTTTTTGGCATTTTGTCTTTTTAATCTAAAATCTAAAATTCGGTCAGTATTTACTCATAAAATACCCGTTGTCCAAATACAATCTCAAGTAGCAAGCACCTATCAAGCATTTATATTAAATGGACGCGGGGGAAATTTGTCATGTCCCAAAAAAATGAAATACCTATTCTTGTTTTATCTATCCTAATTACGGTTGGGTTAATAGCTGGCGGTTTTTGGTGGTTCAGCAGAAAATCTGGTGTTGACCTAAATCAAATTAATTCTCGTAGCACCAACACACCCCAACCCACATCAGGACAACCTAGTGGCACGACTTTCGCCTCAGTCCAGGATGTTCCTACAGGATTATTCAATTACGGAGGCAGTACATCTTGGGCACCAATTCGATTAATAGTTGACCCAGCAGTTCAAGCAGCGCGAGGAGAATTTAGGCTGCGTTATGTAGAACCTAGCAATGCATCTCCTGGTTCTGGTACTGGCATCCAGTCGCTAATAGATGGTCAATTAGCTTTTGCCCAGTCTTCTCGACCAATCTTAGATCCGGAATTTAGCCGCGCCCAACAGCGTGGGTTCACTTTGAAACAAATTCCTGTGGGAATTGATGGTTTGGCAGTCGCAGTTAACCCAAACCTCAACATCCCAGGACTGACGGTAGACCAGTTAAAGTCAATTTACACTGGAAAAATTAATAATTGGAGCCAGGTGGGCGGTTCCAATATCCCAATCAAGCCTTATTCTCGCCGGATTGTTGATGGCGGCACAGTAGAACTTTTTGTCCAAGACATCTTGGGTGGTCAAGCTTTCAGCTCCGATGTGGAATTTATCTCCACAACCACCCAAGCCTTGCAAAAATTGGCCGGTAGTCCTGGTGGCATTTACTACGCTTCTGCCCCAGAGGTGATTCCTCAATGTTCCATTAGAGCCTTGCCGTTGGGGCGCACACAAGGGCAGTACATTGCTCCCTACCAAGAACCATTTGTCCTCCCGTCTGAATGTCCTGGTAAACGGAACAAGTTGAACATTGAGGCTTTTCAATCAGGAAAGTACCCAATTACCCGCAATCTGTTTGTGGTGGTCAAACAGAATGGTCAGACTGAGCAGCAAGCAGGTGTCGCTTACGCCAACTTACTGCTGACTGAGCAGGGGCAGGAATTGATTACCCAAGCTGGGTTTGTCAAAATTCGCTGACACTGCGATCGCCGATCGTGAGGTGGAGCGACTTGCACTCAGACAGAGTGGCGGAAATCGCCCCTCTGAACTGTGCTTTAGCCGGCTCTATTAATCGACTCTGCTGGTAAGCAAATAAGATTATCGCCTTGGGTGAGGATTAAGCCACGTTGACGCAGCTTGCCCATTAAGCGGGTAACGGTAACACGAGTTGAACCAATTGCGCTACCAATTTGGGCATGAGTAAGGGGAAAAGGTAGACAATAGCCGCGAATTACATCCGGATCGGTGTCGCTCATCGCCGGCTCTCCATATTCCTCAATCAACAATGTGAGAAATCCTAAGAGTCGGTCAATTGTGCGGCGTTGTCCCAAGGCACTCAGCCACAGCAGCTTACGCTGGTGCTGGTATCTAAAGGCATCCATAACTTCCCGGCGGAAGTGAGGCCAGTTGTCTAAGTCGTGCCAGTACATCCACAGGACCGCAGTTTGGTCAACATGGGCGTAAGCCTGGAGTGTGAATGGTGACTGAGCAACAATTTCAAATGGCTGTCCCGCTCCAACAAAACCCAAGAACGCTTCTTCTGGAGTTCTGTTGATTCGTCGAGATGTTAGCTGGCTCGCAGTCGCACTAACCTGGGCGGTTCCTACCATACGGATTGCACCCCTTTGCACCAAATATAGCAATCCAGGTCGGGCTGGAATGCGCTCATCTTTGCTAAAGGTGCGACACCGGTAGTGTTCCTGAGCCCAGTCAAGAATCCGTTGCCAAGTCAAAAAAGGCCGTGATGCCTCAGAAAAAGAAGATGGAGATTGCATAGGTAACAAAGAGCGTTCGGCTGAAGACAAAGACGTGATCAAAAGGTGCAAGGAGTGTCTTTGTGTTGGCGATGGAGGCTTAACGCCTAACAGCGCCAGCCATCTAAAGAATAGAAAGCAAAGAATTACTCTCTACTCTTTTGTTATACTTCCTACTGTACAATGATGGTAGTAAAATTTACTCACTATTCATCGAATATTCATCAAATTTTATCCTACTCTCATTTTTCTTCATCTACATTAAACCTATATCCGGAGACAGGTGACAGCAAATTAACAAATATACTTTACAAACTTATTTACGTAAAATTTCGTGTACCACAAAATACAATCATTCAAGTATATATCATTTAAGCGGCTACTAGATAAATATTTAAGCGAATTATTAAGTATTAATACTGAAAATCAAAAATATGAATACATAGAAAAGAAAAAAATTACTCTACACAAAGATAGAAATAATCGCAAAATTTTGTATACCTCTGGTGTGGCGTTGCGAGTGTCAAACTCTCAGAATCGAAAAGCAATGGAGGTTGCCAACGCGATCGCCCTTAATTTATCAGCAACCTATGGAGGCGTTTTTAACGTGCAAATAGTTCCCCCTGGTTGGATAAATTTTGAATTGACTGACTCAAGCTTGGCAACTTGGTTACAAAGTTTGGTAGAGGGGAAGGGGGAGGTAGGGAGTGGTGAGTGGGGAGTGAGGGAGATGAGGGAGCAGGGGAGCAGGGGAGCAGGGGAGCAGGGGAGCAGGGGAGCAGGGGAGCAGGGGAGCAGGGGAGCAGTAAGTTTTTCCCCTCTGCCCCTCTGCCCTTCTGCACCTCTGCCTCTTGTGCCCAATGCCCTATTCCCTGTTCAATATGCCCATGCGCGTTGCTGTTCGCTAGTACTGCTGGCTCACCGGGAGGGATTGATTCAACTTAGAGAACTGCTTGCAGATAGTAGTCCAAATTTTTGGAGTGTTATTTCCCCCAACCCCATACCTTGGCTGAACTGCGATGGAAAATTGCGCCTAAATCACCCAGATGAACGTCGTCTAATTAGCGAGTTAGTGGGGGTGGTGGACAACATAGAGTGTCCTGATGTTAGGGGTTCTGTGAAATGGGAAAAAGCAGCGTTGAATTTAAGCCAAGCTTTTGAAAACTTCTGGTGTAATTGTCGCATTTGGGGTGAAGTAAAAATTATGTCACCAGAGTTAGCCCAAGCTAGGCTGGGATTGCTTATGGCTACTCAATCAGTATTAAAATTTGTGCTAGAGGAAAGCCTGGGAAGTTTTGCCCCATTGGAGTTATAAAAACTTTCATTACAGGTATTGACTCAATGCATCACCTCGGCTACATTAGCTCTTGTGTGAGGAGCGAACCAGCAGGGGCACCGAGACGAAACACGGCCAGTCGTCGGTGTCCTTTCTGATTGATATGGGTTAGGTTTGAAAAAGTGCCGTTATTGAAGCAAAAATTTTTCGATCGCCACAGCTACTCCATCTTCCTCTACGCTAGGAGCTACCCACTGAGCGATCGCTTGCACTGGTTCTGGTGCATTTCCCATAGCTACACCAAAACCAACACACTCTAGCATTTCCAGATCGTTGAAGTTATCACCAATAGCCATGACGTTGGCTAATTGTAATCCCAGGAATTCTTCGGCTAGGTAACTTACAGCCGTCCCCTTATTTACAGAAGGGTTAGTTGCTTCTAGGAAGGTAGCAACAGATGTTGTTAAATAAAGTTCAGCGGGTGTGTACTGGCGGCGCAAATTCCCCAATACTTCGCTGATAAAATTTGTGTCATCACACAAAGCAAGAATTTTTGTCGGTTCATTCGTTAAGACTTGGCGCAAGTCACCGACGGGAATCGGAATAATACCAGAACGCCCAGCATAAATTTCGCTTTCTGTAGTTATTTCCCGGACGTAGAGTTGGTCATTGATGTAAAAGTGGACAGATAAAAGCTGCCGCAATTGAGGCTGTTCAAAATAATCGATTAGCTGATGGGCAATTTCTCTAGAAACCACTAAATGGCGATGAATTTTTTGGCTAGTGGGGTCTTGAATCCAAGCTCCTTGATAAGCCATTAATGGCAATGTAGAGCCGATTTCTTGGTGAAAGCGTAAGGCTGAACGATACATACGACCTGTAGCGATCGCCACTGGAATGCCTTGTGCTTGTGTTGCAATCAGCGCTTGCTTTACAGGTTCGCTGATGGTGTTAGAGTGTCCGGCGATCGTGCCATCTATGTCTACAACCAGTAGTTTAATATCTTTGGCAGATGCTTTCTGCATAAATCCCCTAGATTTAAAGTTCCAGTTAGAGGTTATACCATTTTGGATTTTAGATTTTAGATTTTGGATTTTAGATTGGGGATTGGGTATTGGAAAATAGTATTTTTAATCTTATTTCCCAGTCCCCACTCCCTAGTCACAACAAAAAAACCGATTCTCGAAAGAATCGGGGATTTACATTTAAGTTAGATAACTTGACTGATAGATAGAATAAAAAATCTACCTATTCAACTAAATTCTCTGAATTTAGCACCTTGAGCCAGCTTTTTTTGCGTTGTGACAACAAACAAAGCCCGGCAACTAAACCAATTCCAAGAGTAGTTGATGCTTCAGGTACAGACTTAATTTCTTCGTAGTCATAAGTTACATTGATACCTGCTTTGGCATATGTATCAATGTAGGATCTCATGTTGCCAGATCCTGTAACTAATGAATTAGCTATAGCTGAGAACAAAAAGTCTACGTTGCCATTACCAATAAAAGACTGCAAGAATTGGGTATTGGTGGAAGATTGGGTCGCATATTGTGTGGCAGTTAAGTTAGAAAGAGTCTTGCCAGATGTGCCACTATAGTCGGTAATGTTATCGTATTTAGCAACTTGGTAACTGGAAGTATATTGTGGATTCAGCGCCAACAAAGACTGATTATTTAGTTGTAAGCTGAATTGACTAGCAAGATTTACCGTCACCTGACTCGCAGTTGGACTCCTATTTTCAAAACCTGCATTTCCAAGTAAGTCGCCAGTAAATTCTATTGTTACACCTTGAAGTGTGCCTAAAGATGAGTCAAATTTTTGGACGCTCAAAGGTGCATCAATAATATCTGTAAACTCGTAATTACTAGAGCTTGTGTACGAGAGAGAAGCTGCATTAGCCACTCCAGAAGTTGCAACAATTCCTGCCAAAGTTGTGGCAGCGCCTAGAGTCTTGAATAGTTTTGTTGTCATGATGGAAGATGCTTTTCTGAAACGAATCATTACGGGATTACTAACTTATTTTTAACTCTGAAATTTTGCTTCCAGGCTTGATAAATACACGTAAATTTATGTAAAGTTTTTATGTCCAAGTTCCTTTGACAAATGTACCTTTTTAGCAGTGTGTATGAAGTTTTATTAAAAAAGCAATTCCAGGTGAGACAAATTTTAATACAAGAACTGATGCAATATCTAAATAACGAACCTTCTGGCTAGAATAGGGCTATGTCTGAAACTACTGCTACTGCAACCCCAACACGTCCGACGTTCATCCTCGTAGATGGACACTCCCTGGCTTATCGTTCATACTTTGCTTTTGCCAAAGGGCGAGATGGAGGACTACGTACAAAAGCGGGGATTCCCACGAGTGTATGTTTTGGTTTTCTTAAGTGTCTACTGGAGGTAATGGGAACACAACAGCCCCAGGCAATGGCTGTAGCCTTTGATTTGGGTTTGCCAACCTTCCGGCACGAAGCGGATGATACATATAAAGCCGATCGCAAAGAAACACCAGAAGACTTTATCCCGGACTTAGAAAATCTACACGAGTTACTCAATGGTTTGAATCTACCAATTTACACTGCTCCTGGCTACGAGGCAGATGATGTTTTGGGAACCTTAGCACAACGAGTAACGGCTGCTGGGTATAGGGTGAAGATTCTCACTGGCGATCGCGATTTATTTCAATTGATAGATGCCCAGAAAGAAATCACTGTTCTAAATTTTAGTCCAGATGCGTTAAAGCGTTCTACAAATAGCATCACTGAATTTGAGGCAGAACAAGTTAAAGAAAAGCTGGGCGTTTTACCTTCGCAAATTGTTGATTTCAAAGCACTTTGTGGTGATAAATCAGATAATATTCCTGGAGTTAAAGGAATTGGAGAAAAGACAGCAGTACAGTTGCTAAATACCTATGGTTCCCTTGACAATATTTATGCTGCCTTAGATGAAATTCCAGGCGCGAATCAGAAAAAATTGGCAGCAGGTAAAGAAGACGCCCAGAAGTCTCGATATTTGGCAACTATAGTTTTGGATGTTCCTCTAGAGCTTGATTTAGAAGATTGTAAATTAAAAGGATTTGATACAAGCGTCTTATCACCAATTTTAGAGAAATTAGAATTTAAATTGTTTTTAGGTAAAATCAACGACCTACAGCAACGTTTTGGTGGCCAAGTTGAAGAAGAAGCAAAAACAGAAATATCAGATACAGAACCCGAATTTGAAGACCCAGACCTTTCATTTTTTAGTTTTGCTGAAACACAAGCTGTACAACAAAAGCCCGCATCAGTAATTCAACCACGCATCATTAATACCGAAGACAAACTGACTGAATTAGTAGAAACTTTGCAGAAATTCACTAGTTCTGAAATACCCGTTGCTTGGGACACTGAAACCACAGATTTAGAACCAAGAGATGCTGATTTAGTAGGGATTGGTTGCTGCTGGGGAAGAAAATTAGATGAAATAGCTTATATTCCTGTTGGTCACAAAAGCGGAGAAAATTTAAATAAGGATGTGGTGTTAGAAGCACTACGCCCAATTCTTGAAAGTGCTGATTACCCCAAAACTTTACAAAATGCCAAGTTTGACCGCTTAATTTTCAAGTGTCAAGGAATTAATTTGAATGGAGTGGTATTCGATCCAATGTTGGCAAGTTACCTGCTAAATCCAGATTCTAGTCATAATTTGATGGATTTGGCACAACGATACTTGGGATTAACAGCGAAAAGTTATTTAGATTTAGTTCCAAAAGGTAAAACCATTGCTGATATAGATATTCCAGCAGTAGCAGATTACTGCGGCATGGATGTTTATTCTACCTTTGGTCTAGTGCCGAAAATGCGTGCAGAACTGGAGGAAATTCCGGCTTTGTACAAGCTATTAGTGGAAGTGGAACAGCCTGTAGAAACGGTTTTAGCAGAAATGGAATATACAGGTGTCCGCATTGACGTTCCTTACCTTGAAAAACTTTCAGAACAGTTAGAAAAAGATTTGGCAGGAATCGAAGAAAAAGCCTATGCTGCTGTTCCTGGTGAAACCTTCAATTTGAATTCACCTAAGCAGTTAAGTGAAATACTGTTTAACAAGCTAAATTTAGACCGTAAAAAATCTCGTAAAACTCCCACGGGCTTTTATTCCACTGACGCGGCAACGCTAGAAAATTTACAAGGAGATCATCCTTTTGTTGATGCACTTTTAGAGTACCGCACTCTACATAAGCTTTATTCTACATACGTCAAAGCAATACCGAAACTAGTACGCCCAGATACGCAACGGGTGCATACAGATTTCAATCAAACTGTTACAGATACCGGACGTTTATCTTCTTCTAATCCGAATTTACAAAATATTCCAATTGGTACAGCTTTTAGTCGGCAAATTCGCAAGGCATTTTTGCCGGAAGCTGGCTGGTTAATGGTGGCTGCTGATTACTCACAAATTGAATTACGAATTTTAGCTCATCTGAGTCAAGAGCCGATATTAGTGCAAGCATATCAGCAAAATGAAGATGTTCACACTGTGACGGCGCGATTAGTGTTTGAAAAAGAAAATATCACATCAGAAGAACGATCGGTAGCAAAAACTATTAATTTTGGTGTGATTTATGGAATGGGTTCTCTAAGGTTTTCCCGTTCAACTGGGATAGATAAGAATGTTGCCAACGAGTTCATTAAGCGGTTTAATGAACGATATCCCAAAGTTTTTGCTTATTTGGAGCGAGTCAAAAAAGAAGCGATCGCTAAAGGTTATGTAGAAACTATTCTCGGTCGTCGTCGTTATTTTGAATTTACCAAGAACAGTTTACTCAGATTAAAAGGCACTAACCCAGAAGATATTGACCTGAGTAAATTGAAGAATTTGGGTGCTTATGATGCGGGTTTATTACGCTCCGCTGCTAATGCACCAATTCAAGGTTCCAACGCTGATATTATCAAAATTGCGATGGTGCGACTGCATCAGGTTTTGAAAAAATATCAGGCGCGTTTGTTGTTACAAGTTCACGATGAATTAGTATTTGAAATCTCTCCTGATGAGTGGGAAGAATTACAACCGCAAATTAAGTCGGTGATGGAGAACGCAGTACAGTTGAGTGTGCCGTTGGTGGTGGATGCGCGTGCAGGTGAAAATTGGATGGAGACGAAGTAAGTTGAATTGCGGGATTATAACGGGCTGGTGAATGGCTAAGCGTTCCAAAATTTAGAAGTACACGGGTAGGGTGGCACAGCGGTGCTAGGCTACTACAGCAGATTACAACAGGCGTGAGGTACAGATAATCGTAGGGAACATAGCTGTGTCCCTACCCGTGTACTTCATTTACCTGAAATACGCTGTACATTCATCTGTGGTTAATTATTTTTTCTGTATTTTATCCATGCGGTAAGTGCATATTACCTTGGGTAAAGGTACTTAATCTAATGATACCGAGCTAAAGTTAAAGGTTTGGTTAAATCTTGCTTTTTGTAGTCAAACATACTAAGATAGTGATCGAAATAGTTAAAAATGTTTGTTATTGAGCGAATAATCACTGAGACTGTTATAAATCCATATTCAAAAAAACTTTTCTAAATAAGCCTTGTATAGATCCTGGCGGGTAGCACAGTCACAAAATTCTTTGGGAATTTGGAACTGCGCTTTTACTCGCCTTTTTTTATATCCGCAGTGGCTGTGGGCTAAACAAAAGTCCGCGTTTCCAGTTTTGAGTGTTGAGAGAATTAACGAATTTTTGCAGCAACATCTATAAATTTTTGTCGTAGATGCTTTCTTATTTTTGAGTTGTGTGAGAAATCAAGCAAGGTAAATCTCAAATAATGAAAAGTTAAATAGAAAGTGCGTTGGCTATTTTTGAATCTAGTGCTGAGTTGGTTTGTTCTGCAATTCTTATAGCAATTCTGTATAAAAATGCGCCAAACTATATGAGGAATGGACTGCACAAGGAATTTTATTATGCGTCATCGTTGGCTGTTATCTGCTTTAGCATTTTTTTTGAGTATAACCTTAGTTGCTTGTAACACTGCAAATACTCAACAGCTACCAACAAAAGTAGCAAATACTACTGAAATAACTAACGCAAATTCGCAGCAATTACCAAAACAATCGATAAAAAGAGTTGTTGCTCTTTCTTCTCTATCAGCTGATATTATCGCTCAACTTGACAAAACAAAAATTGTCGGAATTACTGGTAGTAAATTATTTAATGATGACCCTCGGTTTAAAAATGTTCCTCGTGTTAGTGAAGGACAAAATTCTCCTAATTTAGAAAAAGTAGTGGCTCTCAAACCAGATTTAGTTATTGGTGCGGAAGGTTTTTCTACTATTCCAATTCAAAAAATCAAGCAATTAGGAATTCCAACTTTGCTTACTCAGGTTAATAACTGGGAATCTTTAGAAGAGTTGACTAAAACACTAGCCCAGTTAATTGATGCCGATCCTCAGCCTTTGTTAAATCGTTACAAAAGTTTTTTGTCAGTTCAGCCTACTCAGGGTATTAAGGCTTTGGTGCTGGTTAGTCGTCAACCAATTTTAGCACCGAATAAAAATAGTTGGGCGGGGGATGTACTAACTAAATTTCAGGTGAAAAATCTGGCAGCAGAATTACAAGGAAAAAGCCCAGTGGGTGGCTATGTGACTCTTTCGGCTGAGAAAGTTTTGGAGGCAAATCCAGAGGTGATAATTTTGGTTAATCCTCCACAAGGTAATTCGGAAGCAGGGCTTTTAGATTCTTTGAAAAAGGAGGCTTTCTGGAAGCAATTGCAAGCGACTCAAAAGAACCGAATTTATGTGTTTGATTATTATGGTTTGGTTAATCCAGGTAGTATAGATGCTATAGAAAAGGCTTGTCAGCAACTGAAGCAAGATTTGTTTGGATCGGAGGGTAGTTAGCGGAATAATATAGTAGTCTGGATTTGTCTCACGCAGAGACGCAGAGGGAGAGTTAAGATAAATATTGAGTGTTCACAAATTTATTTTTAATCTTTTGCAGGACTAATTGGTTTTTGAGGAGATGTGATATTTTTTTTGCCTTGAAAAAAGCTCCCTCCAAGACTGCGGAAATATAGTCCTCCAATGGTGAGCAAAAATCCTGCGTATGCTACGGCTTGGACTAGATAAATATTGTCGCTGTAGCCAAATAAAGATTTGAGAATAATGCCAGGAAATTGTTCGTCAGGTAAAATTGTGGAAGTATTTGAAACCATTGGTCCCAAAATACAAGAGTGGATTTTAGTAAAGCGTTCGTAATAGAAGCAAATGCTTTGTGTGGCACGACTGCTAAGGGCAAAGTTACCTACAGCCTCGTCAAAATTTTTCAAGGCTGAAACTACTAACCCAGCGACAATCAATACTAATAAAACGCCCATTACCTGGAAAAATTGGCGGATGTTAATTTTGATGCCCCATTTAAATAAAAGCACACCTATGGCGATCGCCACTCCTAAACCTGCAAGTGCGCCGATGCTTGGTACTAATCCTTGTTGAAAGTTAGCAGCGATGAATAGAACAGTTTCAAAGCCTTCACGAACAACGGCAATAAAAACTAGACTAAAAACACCCCAACCTACATTTGAGTTTTGTGTCAGTGCTTGTGTAACTGCTCCCTCAACTTGCGCTTTCATAAATTTGGCTTGTTGAGTCATCCAGATTAGCATCCAACTGAGCATTGCGATCGCTAACACGCTAAATACACCTTCCAACAGTGGCTCAACTACCGAAGTGTATTGAGGATTCGCAGCTCCCACTACTTGAATTATCCAACTGAATAGCACGCCTATCAAGGCACTAATCGCAATCCCAATGCCAACGCCAGCATATACCCAAGAATTCAGTCGGGATTTTTTAGCTTTTTTCAGCAAAGCTAGCACAATTCCAACAACAAGGGCAGCTTCTACTCCTTCTCGGAGTGTAATTACAAAAGTAGGTAGAGCAGTACTGAAATTCATCTTTTGTCCTTTATCTTTTGTCTTTTTGTCATTAGTCATTTGTCCTTAGTCAGTTGTTATTTATTTTTGACTAATGACCAATGACTAATGATTAATGACTATTAACTAAAATCGCGTAACATCTTTTTCAGTTCGAGATTATGCATCTCTTCTTGCCCTATCATGCCGCGAGCAAATTCTTCTAGATAAATGCTGGCATTGGTGACGGTTTCAAGGAGACTTTTATACAAATCTAATGCCTTCTTTTCATGGGATAAGCTTTCTGCCAAGATATCTTTGACCGTATGCTTATAGGTTTCTTCCATTGGGGCAATTTTTAAGGACGGATGCCCATCTAAACCTGTGAGAATTTCTCCGACTTGTTGGGCGTGAAGTAGAGATTCACTTGCCTGTGCTTTGAAGAAACCCACGATGGGAATGCGGTTTGGGCCAGTCACCATCAACGAATAATGTGTATAGCGGACTACTCCTGCTAGTTCAAATTCCATGATGGCGTTCAGCAGGTCAATGGTCTTTTTATGGTCAAGTTCTTGCATCAGTTATTAATTGAAGTGACAAATAGAGTGTAATGAGTTAGGAGTGAGGAGTTAGGAGTGAGGAGTTGAAAGTTTATAATTCCTAAGTTCTTAACTTTTGACTCCTCACTTTTAACTATTTCCTAATTTTAAACTCCTTACCCTGTGCTTCCCATTAAATCAAAGTGTTATTATATTTGGGAACTGGATTTATCAATCACTTTTTGAGAGTTTTCCTCAATAGTTTTCACCAACTTGGTAACATCCTCTGGAGTCTTTACGGGTTTAGCTGGTGGAACGGCGGCAGGCCAAACTTTTACTAATTCAGTGAAACTAGCATTAATCGCTTTATCTGCTTCGGCATCTTGTTGAACTACTTGGCTCGAAATTCCTTTGTATAATTCATTAGCGTAAAATACGAATCCACGAGAGTCTTGATACTCAATTGCTGCGGATATTTTACCATTGGCGATCGCCGCGCCATATTCGGAATTAGCTGCATCCAATAATTCGTTAATTACTTGTAATACAAATCCTGGTTTTGCACGTTCGGCTGCTGGTAAAGCTGCGATCGCTGTGTCAACTGCTTGCACTGAAGATGTAAAATTAGTTTTAACTTTGCTATCCTTGGGACTAGATTTCACTAAATCTTGCAAACTCACCAAAGTTGTCTTAAATTCTTTAACTTTGCGCTCATTAAGTTGGTCTTCTACATCAACATAAATCTCCTCAACTGGATGCCCAATATGAGGTTCTGCCTGTTTTGGCTGATTTTGATCTAGCAGTTCTTTTGCTACTAAAAGATGCCCTTTCATTAAGCCTAATTTAGACATGTAGTCAACATCTTTTGCTTCACCTGTAAGTACCACATCTTGAACACCAACCTGGTCTTTAATTTGGTTGAACTGCTCTTGAGTAATCACTTTTTTTGTCACTAAATCTTCTGGACTGCCGTAGGGGCGATTCGCCTGAATTTTGTTAGATAAAGCCGGAACGCCTAGTTTTGCTTCAAATTTATCTAATTCTGACAATATAGCAGTATTAATGTTAATTTTATCTTTGCCGCCATGACCGCTATGGCTGTTATTACTGACTGCCTCTGTAGCTTGAGGACTAGCAGCCGGTGCTGAGGGATTTTCTGCCGTTGGCGTACTGCTACAGGAACTCAAGGTAACTATTGCCGCAGCTGCCACTGTTAAACAGATATAACGAAATTTTATCATTTTTGCTCCTAGCAGAATTTAAATGTATTAATTGCCGCGTTACAAACTGCTATCAAAAGGTGGTTTGTTTGACGCATTGTCATAGATTTAACTTTCCCATATGATGATATTTTTTATCAACTAACTGATTTAAAATTTTCCGGAATTAATTATTAATTACGTAGTTTGTACTTTGTTTTACAAGGAATAATATTATTTTGTCAGGAAATGTTAACATTTTTTTGAGAGTTACTATCAGTAACTACTTCAAATTGACCCATGCAGCCGTTTTCGGCGATCGCATCTTGATGGGGATGAAACATATACTTGCCTGGATAGCGAAAAGCAAATTCCAAGATGTGCCTTTCTGCTACACCCATCGTAATTACATCAGTTTTCTCGCTAGCAGTCATGCTCATCCCATAGCGATAAACATCAAAAAAATTGGCGTGGAGGTGAAAGGTGACCGCCGGATCGTATTCAATGATGTTGAGGACATACAGGCGAATCAATTGATTTTGATAAATCGGAATGGGATGATGCATGTAGTGATGAGGCAAGCCGTTAAAGGCGTAATAATCATTATGGCTATCATCATTCACGTCATACCCAGCCATCACTAGCACAATTTCATCAGCCGGGGGACGGGGAGTAGGAGGATCGATGATGAACATGCCGTACAGTCCCTTAGCGATGTGACGGGTGACTGGTTCTATATGGCAGTGGTATAAGTGAACACCATATGCTTCGGCATCAAATTCATAAATTGTGGCTTTGCCGTTGCTGACTGGACGAATACCATCCATTTCTGCCGGATGAACGCCATGAAAATGCAAAGAGTGAGAATGTCCAGCCTTATTGAGAAAGAGTACTCGCACGCGTTCGCCTTGTTTTGCCCGTAGCGTTGGCCCTGGTATGCGACCGTTTAAATCCCAAATGTTGTAAGATACAGCACTATTGAGCTGAATGATGGAGGTACCCGCTGTTAACTGAAATTCCCTGATAGTCCGCCCATTTTCTTGCTTGAGCGTCCCATAGTCAAAATCCCTCAGCATCTTCATCGGATTAGCAACGTTGCCTGATGCTTCCATCTCCAGTGGTGGGACTTTGACAATTGACTGACTTTGTAAATTTAGCATTTGCCAAAGTGCAGCTGTACCAGTTACTCCAGCACCTGCTAAGCCCAGTTTCAATAATTGACGGCGGCTCCAAGGTTTTGGATTACCTAGAGCAAAGTTGTTGGGCATGACATTTTATTACGGTTTGCGCCAATAAAATTGCAAAAGATTTTCAATTGCTTTTAGATATTAATGGAATTAATAATTATTGTCAATAATTTTTAGGATTTCTAAAAGTTATTCAACTTCAATTAGAATCAATCTGTGAAAATTTCAGCTAAATATGACAAGAAATTTCAGTGTTTGTTCTGATTTTTGTGTATCAAGAATATTAAAAGAGAATTCAAAATTCAGAACGATACTTGATATTTTTAATTTTAATTTTAAATCCTTTATTTAGAGCGTCCGCCGATTTAAACTGGGTCTTTAAAATGTATTTGCGAGGTATGAAGCGTGCCAAGGATTTTTTTGAAGTCAAAAGGCGTATCGCTAATTATAATAGGGGTTTTGAGCTTTTATCTAGTTGTTGGAGCATCTAGACCAGCCTATGCTATGCACATTATGGAAGGCTATTTACCAGGAAATTGGGCAATTTTTTGGTGGGTTGTAGCGTTACCATTTTTTGTTTTAGGATTGCGATCGCTAACTCGCATTACCCAAGCTAACCCACAGCTAAAATTACTCTTGGCCTTGGCGGGAGCCTTTACGTTTGTGTTGTCAGCCTTGAAACTTCCTTCAGTTACGGGTAGTTGTTCCCATCCCACAGGTACAGGGTTAGGTGCTGTGCTATTTGGCCCTTTAGCGATGTCGGTGCTGGGGGGTCTAGTTTTATTGTTTCAAGCATTGCTACTAGCTCATGGTGGTTTGACAACATTGGGAGCAAATGCTTTTTCAATGGCGATCGCTGGCCCATTTGCTGCTTACTGGATATATCATTTGACAATGCGGCTAACTAATAAACAAAAAATAGCCGTCTTTTTAGCAGCCGCCTTGGGAGATATACTTACCTACATTATTACTTCACTGCAACTCGCTCTAGCTTTTCCCGCACCCGTAGGTGGGTTTATCGCTTCATTTACCAAGTTTGCCGGAATTTTTGCCATTACTCAAATTCCTTTAGCAATTAGTGAAGGTTTACTCACTGTATTAGTCTGGAATTGGCTAGAATCTTATACGCCTCAAGAACTAGAATTTCTAAAATTAATTAAAGGGGAACCCCGACAAAATGAAACAGTCTAAGAATGGATTGAGTAACTGGCTATTGCTATTAGGAGTAGTTGTATTAGCAGTGGCACCACTAGTACTAATTAAAGGAGCAGAATTTAGCGGTGCAGATGGTCAAGCTGAAGATGCAATCAAAGAAATTCAGCCAGATTATAAACCTTGGTTTAATCCATTAATTGAGTTGCCCAGCAAAGAAATTGAAAGTTTATTGTTTTCCGTGCAAGCTGCTGCGGGAGCCGGAGCAATTGGTTATGTAATAGGATTATATAAAGGGCGATCGCAACATCAAAGGAATAAAGAATGAGTTTGCAAATAGATACCCTTGCTTATACTAATCGGTTGCGATGGCTAGCACCAGAACAGAAATTATTGTTTGCGATCGCTCTGTTGATCGTTGCTGCCTTTACCCATCCCCTAGTTCAAATTTTGATTGCAGTTTGGATGAGTATTTGGACAATTGTATATGCAAGGATACCTAGCAAAATTTATTTTAAATTAGTGTATGTTGCGACTTTGTTTTGGTTAACAAGTTTACCAGCTTTAGTTATCAATGGCGTAAATATTGATGATTTACATTTAGTGCAAACTGATTCAGTAACGGGGTTATATTTAGGCTCTTATTATGTGTACATTAGTATTCACGGTGTTGACCAAGGATTGACGATTTTAACACGAGCGATCGCTTCTCTTTCCTGCTTATATTTCATCATGTTAACCATCCCCTTCACCGAGATTTTACAAGTTCTGCGTCGGGTGGGTTGTCCTGTGCTGTTGACTGATTTATTACTACTAATGTACCGCTTCATTTTTGTTCTATTAAACACAGCAACAGAATTATGGACTGCTCAACAAGCTCGTGGTGGCTATTGCACCTTTAGCATTGGGATGAAAAGTTTAGCTCTATTAATTGGACAATTACTCAAGCGAACTCTAGAAAACTATCGTCAAGTATCCTTGAGTTTGGAATCACGAGGCTTTAATGGAGAATTCAAAGTTTGGCATCCTCATCGGTATTATTTATCCAAACGATATGCCATCGAAGCAATTATCGGATGTGCGTTTTTAATAACATTGGATTGGTACAATCATGCAAAATTTTTTGCTGGAATTTGAGCGATTACATTATACTTATCCAAACGCACAGCAATCAGCTTTGAATGATTTAAGCTTGAGAATCCCAGTTCATAAAAAATGTGCCTTAATCGGTCAAAATGGTTGTGGCAAGACTACATTATTTTTATTAGCTAACGGATTATATAAACCCCAAAAAGGTAATGTATATTGGCAAGGAAAACCTCTACAATACGACCGGAATTCACTAATCAAATTACGTCAAAAAGTAGGTTTAGTTTTTCAAGATCCAGAGCAACAAATAGTAGCTTCCACCGTTGAAGAGGATATTTCTTACGGCTTGTGTAATTTAGGATTACCAACACCAGAAATTCAACAGCGAGTTGAACAAGCCTTAGTGGAATTTGAACTTGCTGAACTAGCACAAAAACCTGTTCATCATCTCAGCTTAGGGCAAAAAAAGCGAGTTTCCATCGCTGATGTCATGGTGCTAAAACCAGAACTGCTATTGTTAGACGAACCTACGGCATATCTTGATAGGTTGCATACTCGTAACTTAATGGCAACCCTGAAAAAAATTCATGCAGATGGTACAACTATAGTCATGGCAACTCATGACCTTGATTTAGTTTATCGTTGGGCAGATTGGATCTTTGTTATGGATGGGGGACAACTCGTGATGGAAGGAAAACCCCAAGATGTGTTTACGCAACGCGAAGTTCTGGAAGATTTACAGCTAGGAGTACCACTGATATATGAGATGCTATTTGCTGAAGGAATAGCGGCAGAAGAACCAGTTTTAGAACGCCTACGACAAAGAATATTGCACGTGTTTCCTCACTTTTAGTAAGGGAACTCCAAGAAATAAATTATCCAATTTTTTGGGGCGGGTGTCTCGCCCGCCCCACAAGAAGTAGTTGAGTATTTTTTTATTTGGAAGTCCCTAACTAAAGCCACAATATTTAATACATTTGACACACACTTGTAAAGTATAAAGGTTATCATATATCTTTTTGCGAATTTTCGTGAAATGGTATAACTCCTTCTGATTCTTAATATTTATGTTTAACAGACAATCAGTACTTGCAAAATATTTTCCTCCGATTTGGCTACGATTTTTAATCATTATTTTGTTAATAATAGGGATATTTTTTCGCTTAGCCTATTTGGATCGAAAAGTCTATTCCCACGATGAAGCTCATACCTCATTAAGAGTTTCTGGTTACACGAAGACAGAATTTGTTCAACAAATGTTTAATGGGCAGGTGTTTGCTGTTAGAGATATACAAAAATATCAACAGCCTAATTCTGAAAAAGGTTTAATCAATACAATCAACTCTTTGGCGGTGGAGGATGCTCAACATCCTCCACTTTATTATGTGATGGTTAGATTATGGATGCAATTTTTTGGCAATTCAGTAGCGACTATAAGAAGCTTGTCAGCCATAATTAGCGTGCTAGCTTTTCCTGGCATTTATTGGCTGTCCTTAGAATTATTTCAGTCACCTCTAACGGCATGGATAAGCGTAGCTCTTCTAACAGTCTCGCCCTTCCATGTGCTGTACGCCCAAGAGGCAAGAGAGTTCGGTTTGTGGATGGTGACTATTTTGCTAGGGAGTGCTGCACTGCTGCGTGCAATCAGGCTGGGTAGCAAGCAGTTTTGGGGAATTTATGCAGTAACAGTAGCACTAGGATTGTACACCTTTTTGTTTTCTGGGTTGCTGGCGATCGCCCACGGAATTTATGTATTTGCCGTTGAACGCTTTCGATTCACTAAAACCGTTAAAGCTTATCTAATAGCAACTAGCGCCGGCTTTTTAGCTTTTGTTCCTTGGATTTTAACTATTATTAATAGCTTGTCTGAAATTGAGCGCACAACAGCCAGCGCTCAAACCAAACAATCTCTGTCAGTTTTGGTTTCTGGTTGGATTAGTAATATTAGCTATTTATTTGCTGATTTTTGGCGCTACGAACCATTTTTTCCAGATTTAAATTTGCCAGTTTTGCGAGGGGGCCGATTTTTAATTCCCTTAATACTAATCTTGGTACTATATTCATACTTCTTTGTTTATCGTCAAACAGGGAAAGAAGTTTGGTTATTTGTTTTTATCTTAAGTGCAGTACCTGCTTTAGCTCTCATATTGCCTGATTTAATTATTGGAGGTAAGGTCAGTCTACGACCTAGATATGTCACTCCCTGTTATGTAAACATTCAGCTAGCTGTTGCTTACTTACTGGCGACTCAAATTATTTCTTCTAAGTTAATAGCCCGCAAATTTTGGCAATTAGTAATGGTAGTAGTAATTTCCAGTGGAGTTGTATCCTGTGCCGTCAGTTCTCAAGCCGAGACATGGTGGAATAAAAGCAGCCATGCCAACCCCAAAATAGCTCGCATCATCAATCAAACTAATGAGCCACTATTAATTAGTAGTAATTATTCCCTAAATATTGGCGATCTCATGTCTCTCAGTCATCTCCTAGATGAAAAAGTGCAAATGCAATTGGTAACTGAACCAAGCATACCAAACATTCCTGATAGTTTCAGCGAACTATTTTTGTATAATCCTTCTAAAAAATTTAGATCTGAGCTTGAGAATAAATACAAACTAGTCGATGTTTTTCAGTATAGTAGGCTGTGGCGGCTAGAACAAAAAAGCAGCTAAATTTTATATAGTGTTTCCTTGGGATTCTCCAGAACTTAGTGTATTTATTAAGTAGAATTTTATCGAACAGAATTCAGGAGTCAGTCGTCAGAATTCAGTTGGGTATTCTGTACGACTGGCGGATAGCGGAGCGTTAGCGAGTACTGGAGCGTCGCGTCAAGATTGCTGACTCCTGAATTCTGACTTCTGAATTCTTCTTCAAGATTTTCCAGATCATAAAATTAAGATTTACTGAGAAATCAAGAAAGTAATGCTGACAAAAATTACTGTTGAAAAAATTATTGAACGTGCCTTGATGGGGTACGATTTATCTCCCGAAGAGGGGGTGGTATTGTTACAACAAACCGATCCAGAGGCGATCGCCATAATACGTGCTATATCTGATACACTGCGTCACGCACAAGCAGGTGATACAGTTACCTACGTAATTAATCGTAATATTAACTTTACTAATATTTGCGAGCAGCACTGTAGTTTTTGTGCTTTCCGTCGAAATGATGGCGATGCGGGTGCATATTGGTTAGATTGGGCGCAAATTTTAGAAAAGGCTACAGATGGAGTACAACGGGGTGCGACAGAAATCTGTATGCAGGGGGGATTAAATCCACAAGCACAAATCAACGGCAAATCTTTGCCCTACTACCTCAAACTAGTAGAAACCATCAAACAGGAATTTCCCCAGATACATTTACACGCTTTCTCACCCCAGGAAGTACAATTTATCGCCAGACTTGACGGACTTGAATATTCTGATGTGATTGCTGCTTTGCGAGATGCTGGTGTTGGCTCAATGCCAGGAACGGCAGCAGAAGTGTTAGATGATACAGTCAGGCGGATATTGTGTCCAGAAAAGATTGATACAGCCACTTGGTTAGAAATTGTCAGCACCGCTCATAAATTAGGCTTGCATACCACCAGTACCATGTTATCTGGGCATATTGAAAGCCACGAACAGCAAATTGGGCATTTAGAAAAACTGCGATCGCTCCAAAAAACTGCCATCAATCAGGGATATCCAGCACGGATTACAGAGTTTATTTTACTACCATTCGTTGGCCAAGAAGCACCCAAACCCTTACGTCGCCGTGTCGGACGCGATCAACCAGTTTTACAAGATGCACTACTGCTAGGGGCTGTGGCGCGGATTTACTTAGGTAATTGGATTCCCAACCATCAGCAGAGTTGGGTAAAACTGGGACTTGCAGGTGCAACAGAAGCCTTAGTTTGGGGCTGCAACGATATCGGCGGCACCTTAATGGAAGAACACATCACCACAATGGCAGGTGCCTTGGGCGGTACGTGTATGGAAGTGGAAACATTACAAAGTGCGATCGCTTCTATAGGACGACCTTACCAACAACGGGATACTCTTTATCGAAAAGTCATTAGTCATTAGTCATTGGGCATTTGTCATTAGTTTTTCTCCGCGTCCCCGTGTCCCCGTGTCTCCGTGTCCCCACACTCCCTACTCCCCACTAAAATTGATCCCCAAGATACCAATCCAGGATACGATGGACGTTGATTTACGTATTCTTTTAGTTAATGCATATGAAGCGCTATTGGTCGCGTCTGCTTGCACTCCTTTTGGTTGTATCTATCGGCTTGATGGGTTGTTCTGGCAGTCCAGATAGTTTGACTGGCGATTATCGCCAAGACACTTTAGCTGTGGTCAATATCATGAGACAAGCCATAGAACTATCACAAGATTCACCAAACAAAGCAGCAATTCAAGCAGAAGTGCGTCAAAAAATTAATGACTTTTCAGCTCGCTACCAGCGGGCTAACTCTGTTTCTGGTCTTGGCTCGTTTACAACTATGCGAACAGCCCTCAACTCCCTGGCTGGACACTACAGTTCTTACCCTAATCGTCCTGTACCCGAAAAACTCAAAAATCGCTTAGAGAAGGAATTAGAGCTGGTAGAAACAGCGCTGAAGCGTGGCGGTTAACTCTTAATTACTACCTATTCCATGATTAAGAGTCAGCAGTCTCAAGTTTTGATTCTTCAATCCTGAGTGGAGTCGGAGACACTCCGCCTCCACTCTTGACTACCTACTCAACTTGAATCTTAGTCTGAGTTAAAAATTTTAATATTAAGTTTGAAAAATCCTATTGATTTCGGCAAATATTCCATAACTCAGGTAGAGGTGGATTTTCCGTAATATCAGGGTAAACTTGCTTTGTATTCATATATTTTATATCCAAGTTTATGTATTTATGTGTTTACAAAAAAATACGGCAACAGAAATAAATGTTTGCCAGTCTTGAAAAATTAGGTTTTGAAACCCGGATTACTCAACTATATAATTTGATACCAGTCGCTCATCACGATCTGAGACAAAATTGCATAGGAAGTATTGTTTTAAATTCTTGGAACACCTTTCTAGCAAAGGCTTTGAATCCAAAATTCAAAATTCAAAATCTAAAATCGATTTGAGTTAGAGTAATTGATTTTTGTGTCCATCTACTAGCAGGTATGTTTAATAGTCCTTTGAACGTTGCAAAATCAACATTATTTTGGCGACGCCTATTCGCTGTAGTTTTCAGTAGTAGCTCGTTAGTTTCCAGCTTTGGGAGCCAACCAGCAAGGGCGCAAGTAACCCAGTATTGTCAGTTATCAACAGGGGCGGCGCAAGAAAAAGAAAACTTACGTTTGTCAGCCCTCAAAGGCAATCAAAATGCCCAGGCTCAATATCAAAAAATATTACAAGAACAAGCGCAGAAATTACGGGAGTGCCGTACTCGGACTTGGCCAGAAATCCAAGCCCTTTGGTTGCGCCTGTATCCCTGTGATATTCAGCCAGGAACAATCGATCGCGTTATGGATCGGATTGTTAACGGTGGTTATAACCAAGTTTATATAGAAGTATTTTACGACGGGCAGGTATTATTACCAGCAACTGCTAACCCGACGGTTTGGCCTTCTGTGATTCGTACTCCTGGAGCAGAAAACATCGATTTACTGTCTGTAGCGATTCAAAAAGCTCGGCAACGGGGTTTGAAAGTCTACGCCTGGATGTTTACTACCAATTTCGGTTACACTTATGCCCAGCGAAAAGACAGAGAAGCGGCGATCGCTCGCAATGGCAAAGGTCAAACGAGCTTATATGTTGTAGATAATGGCTCTCAACTATTTATCGACCCCTACAATCCCCAAGCAAAACGCGACTACTACCAATTAGTACAAGAAGTTTTACGCCGCCGTCCAGATGGCTTGTTATTGGACTACATCCGCTATCCCCGTCAAGCAGGAAGTGATTCCATCGCCACCAAAGTCTCAGATTTATGGCTATTTAGTCCCGCAACTCAAGAAGCTTTATTTAAACGGGCACAGAATTACAAAGGACTGGACTTAATTCGCCGCTTTTTGGGCAAGGGATATGTCACAGCTGGAGACGTAGCAGAAGTTGATAAACTTTATCCTCAAGAAGGCGAACCCCTTTGGCAAGGACGCATTCCCCCGTCAGCTCAAAAATCAATTCAGCCAGCAACTGATAGACAACCACTTTTACAATGGGAATTGTGGCAACTCGCTGTTGCCCACGCTATGCAAGGAATTCTCGATTTTGTCACCATCGCCAGTTATCCAGCAAAACAGCAAGGTATTCCCACAGGTGTGGTATTTTTTCCTGATGGTAACCAAACTGTAGGACAAGGCTATGATTCCCGTTTGCAACCTTGGGATAGATTTCCCACCACACTGGAATGGCATCCCATGTCTTACGCAACTTGCGGTAATGCCAGTTGTATTGTCTCCCAAGTGCAGCGGGTTTTGAGTATGGCAAAACCGGGTACCCAGATCATCCCTGCTTTAGCTGGTCGGTGGGGCAAACCTATCAGTAATCGTCCACCGTTAGAATTGCAAATGCAAGCACTTCGCCAATTTGCCCCCCAACTCAAAGGAATTAGCCATTTTGCCTATTCTTGGCAATATCCTCAGAATGATAGCGATCGCAAATTTTGTCGTAATCGCTAAGGGGATTGAGGATTGGGGACTGGGGACTGGTGACTGGGGACTGGTTATTAATTCTTATCCCTCATCTTCCCCGTCTCCCTCATCTCCCTCATCTCCCCAATCCCCAATCCCCCAATTGTGTCGCCAGAAAATAACGCACATAGTCCACAAATAACGGACCCCATTTGTGCGTCCCATGTCCCATACCAGGAACAATATAACAATCGCCATCAAAAAAGCGCCCAGCACAAGCGCGGGCATCTTTAACACTAACAATGAGATCGTTTGCACCCACCAAAAAGCGAACTCGACGCGGAGGTTGTACCCGCTGAATATAACTCATGGGGTTGCACGCCTGAGCATATTCATCAGGGTATTTCAAATTTTTAGCTAATTGTAAAAGCTTAACTACGGGTTTCAGATTAGGTTGTACTCGTTCCAGCAGTGCTTCTGTTAGTCCACCCAAGGGTGAAGCTGCTAAATCTGGCAAAACCAAGTAGCCCCAACTTTTGGCAAAAGACTGGAGATTGGCATGACCGATTGTCTCTAATAGCCGTTCGCCAATACCGTCAGCAGTAAAGGCATAGGCGGCTTGCAAAACTCCCATACTGACGCCGAATAATGCCAGTCTATTATTAGTTAAGCCATAGCGATCGCCACAAAAGTCACGCACTTTGGCAATATCAGCCGCAGTCCGGCGAAATAAGCACAATAGTAACTCAGTATCGAACGGGATACCTCTGTCAACTAAAGGTTTAATCTCATTTTCCACCATAGCTGTGAAAGTACGCACCAAGCTACGCTCACCAGCTAAGGGTGTATTGTTGTGCCCTTACAACTGAATTCTGCTATATTTCTGCTAAATTTTGGATTTTTCGCTGGAATTAACTTAAAGCCAAGTCCTCTGGTGTATTACAGTTAAACAGCATTTCGGGTTCTGCTAAAGGCAAAACTTCCACAGGATGTTGTCGCAACCACTGCTGAAACGATCGCCCCCCTTGGTTGATAAAATCCAGGAGTTGTGGCAAACAGCGACGGCGATAGAAACCACAAAGAGGTTCCCAGCCTTTGGGATGATGAGCTAAAGCTGCGATCGCATTATCTCCCACGCTATCAAGCCTAGTTACCCATTCTTGCAAAACTTCAACCCGCAACCTCGGCAAATCGCAAGCCAACAACAGCACCCATTCTGTGTGTACTTCGGCTAGTCCTTGGGCAAAACCAACTAGAGGTCCCTGGGCTAGAGATTCTCCAAACAAAGGTACTTCCCGAATAAACTCACAACCAGGCAAAAGCAAATCTTGATAGCGTTCTGTCCAGGGAGTTACTACATAAACAACATCAGCACAGCTTTGAGCAATGCTACAAACTCGCTGCAATAACGGTACTCCTTCAATGGGAATCAAGGCTTTATCCTCACCCATGCGAGAACTCTTCCCGCCAGCTAACACAATTGCTGTTAATTCGCTTCGGTTCGTCATAATTTTGTAAGTTCGTAGCAAATTCTCTTAAAAAACTCTGCGTACCTCTACGCTTTCCTCAGCGTCCCTCTGCGTTTAAAAACCGCTACGAATTAAAAATTACCCTCTATTCTGACTTTCCTGAACTTGCTGCAATAATCGTTCTAAACTTTCTGCTGGCGCCAGACACTTTAAACCTTGGCAAACTAAACCAACGCTTCCCTCTGGTAAATCAGAGACTACAGCAAAGACAGCACTCGGCAGAAACTTGGGGACGAGAGAGTTTAATTGCTCAGTTGTGCTGCGAATCAACGTAGAATTACGATACCAATCCAAGGCTGTAAACAAGCTGGGACAAGCTTGGGGAGCGCGATGCATCACACTTCTAAAAGCTTTCAAACCAAGTTCCGCTAAATCTAAATAATGTAAATTATCGGTGAGTAGGGCGAGACGCACAAGGTTAGCGATCGCAATTCCATTGGCTGATGCTGTGGCGTTATCGGCATAACTCCGCTCTCGCACAATTAAATCTTGACTAGAATTGCTCGATGCGTTATAATAACCGCCTAATTCTACGCTCCAGAGAAATTCGTTAAATTCATCTTGAATGGCGATCGCTTTTTCTAACCATTGTTGATGCTCAGGGCTGACAGCTTGTAAATCCAGGAGAGCTTTAATAAAAAAGGCGTAGTCTTCAGACTGAGCTAAAACCGTTGGTTCTCCTTGATAGTTCAGCCGATGGAAACGCCCATCAACAAATTGATTATCTAAAATGAAATTTGCTGCTTGTGCTGCTAGTTCCAGGTATGGCGGTTGTCCCAACACCCCCGCAGCCCTAGCTAAACCAGAAATCATCAAGCTATTCCAGGCCACAATCATTTTCGTATCTGTCACCGACGGAATGCGACCTGGCCAGTTAACGGTTTTTGCTTCCTGGTTGTTACGAGCAGGGGGAAAAGTTTCAAGTGACTCAGGACTAGCACCATAGCGGACTGTAAATAATTTGCTCAGTGCTGTTTCCAGTGTTGCACTCAGTTGGCCGACATGGCGTCTTTGTAAAACATTCTTACCTTCAAAGTTACCGTTAGAACTTACTGTAAACTGTTGTTGTAATTCCGTGACTTCTTCAGGCGTTAACAGTTGTTGTAGTTCGCTGTAACTCCAGACGTAAAAGGCTCCTTCTTCTGGTTCTACTGCTGTGGGTTCAGTGAAACTGTCGGCATCTTGAGAGGCATAGAAGTAACCTTCAGGCGCGGTCATTTCTCGCTTGAGCCATTGTATGGTACCAGCGATCGCTCTTTCAAAAGCTGGCTCTTGTATTCCTGCACTCCACAAACCAGCTAGATACTCAACAATTTGTCCATTGTCGTAGAGCATCTTTTCAAAGTGGGGTACTGTCCAAGTGGGATCAACAGTATAGCGATGAAATCCACCGCCCACATGGTCATAAATCCCTCCCAGTGCTAAGTCTAGTCCCCGCTGGCTACAAACTTGCTCGCCATCATACCGAGATTCAAAATTAAATCGACTTCCCCGCAGTGCTAATTCTGCGTAGGGGATCATCGGAAAGCTATTGCCAGCTTGATTAGGAGTAATTATGCCTGTGCTGGTTTCCCAACCTTGGCGGAGTAATTCATGGTCTTCTAGCTCATTGGTTGTAGCGTCTTGCAATATCGCAGATGTCAGGAGCGACTCAATAATTATGGCTTTGCGTTGCTGTAAATCTTGTTTTTCTGTATCGTAGTAACGACGTAACGCTTGTAAAACTTGTAAAAAGCCAGGACGACCATAGCGTTGGTCTACAGGAAAATAAGTACCAGCGTAAAACGGCACTAAATCCTCAGGTGAAAGAAAGACATTCAAAGGCCAACCCCCTTGACCACTCATCATCTGCAAGGCTTGCATATAGATGCTATCGAGGTCAGGTCTTTCTTCTCGGTCTACTTTGATGGGAAGAAAGTTGGCATTCATGTAATCGGCGATCGCTAAATCAGAAAAAGCTTCGCCTTCCATAACAGTACACCAGTGGCAACTAGAGTAACCAATGGAGAGAAAAATCGGTTTATCTTGCGCCCTTGCAGTTGCAAGTGCTTCGTCACACCAAGACCACCAGTCAATCGGGTTCTCGGCGTGTTTCCGGAGGTACAGGCTCTTAGCTTCAGCAAGGCGATTAGTCATGATCAAATGCAAATAGTTGCCTTCTTTGCTCAGTCTACCGTGTTGCCAGGAGTGTTAGCCTAGATTGCTATGCAATACGGTTCGGTTAAAGGGAAAAGGGTAATTTCAAACATGCACCCCTTTCGCCTTTAACATGCATTCTCTCTTATTCATTGAATTCGGGCTGCTGTTCATTGAATTCGGGCTACCGTTCATTGAATTCGGGCTGCCGTTTATTGAATTCGGGCAACCACCAATAATGCACAACGCAAAGTCTTGTTACGCTAGTAGGTTAAGGTAAGTTTTGAATATCACCTACACCTGTCCAATTTGTAAATTATTTTTCCTGAAAAGTACGCAATAGCAAACTGACGATGATATTTGTTGGCGTTTGCGGCGCTGGTGATGCTGTTTTTGTCTGAGCTATAGTATTTGGGCTAAGTCCTGCTATCAGGTGGAGCAAGAAGGTGATGATGGCGGCTTGTATAAGTTTTTCCCGCATGGCACGTCTCTCTCTAGATGGATAGCATTAAAATTCGGACTGGTTATTCTAAATACACCTCGTACTATCGATTTACCGAATCTAACAAAAATAATTTGACAATTCCCCAGGGGAATTCTGAAAAAATGTTTAAAATGTTACTTTCATTTAACAGAATTCCCCAAGCAAGTCGAATTTCGGTTATCAGTCTAATCACCACATCGTCAAAGTCATACAGCAAACCTTGAGGTATGACCTTGGCAACACTCGGATTTTTTTGATTATTCTTCCCTAAACGGGCATATCCCACTAGACACCTTTTGCTGTTAAAAAGTGCCCTAGCTCACATCTTGCACCTAGCCGAACAAACCCGTAGAAGGCAAATAAGAAGTACAAAAATGTGACGGTAGATGAAGGAGAACTATTAAGTACAGCTAAGTTACATAATACTAGATTTTAGACGTGATAT
>JAESFX010000251.1_pt1 | contig 34765 bp, 32 predicted proteins | sample 9269501 | NCBI WGS metagenome assembly JAESFX01 (sample SAMN14515570, study PRJNA621655) | algae metagenome | isolation source: Desmonostoc geniculatum HA4340-LM1 and co-occurring heterotrophs from cave... | place: USA: Maniniholo cave, Kauai, Hawaii | collected 2009-07-28
GGACTCGGAACTGTAACTACCACCGTTTAGACTGCTGATGAAGTCATAACCTAAGTAGCTATCTTCAGAACTGAGGGTTTGATCTTTGGATAGGTAAAAGTAGGTGTAGTTATAACCTGCACTACCCGCGCCTTGATTTTTGACTTGATAGCTGATTTGAATGCTACCACCCACTGACCCAACACTGGGATTGACGGCATTTTGAATGACTAAATCAGCTTTGCTAATGCTAATGGCTTTGGCAAGGACGTTATTATTTTCATTACTTTCGGCAATATCAACATCGCCATCAGCTTGATACAGCAGGTAATAACTACCTGTGGCGATGGTATTGCTGATGGTGAGTGTGGTGGACTCGGAACTGTAACTACCACCGTTTAGACTGCTGATGAAGTCATAACCTAAGTAGCTATCTTCAGAACTGAGGGTTTGATCTTTGGATAGGTAAAAGTAGGTGTAGTTATAACCTGCACTACCCTTTCTCCTGCCGAAGTATAAACTTCTCTAGGAGTGTAACTACTGCGATCGCTAGCTCTAAAACTATTTACACCAGTCACACTGGAGCTAAAGTAATTATTAGAATCATCAAAAATATCAGGTGTTTTGATAGATGCATTACTAGTTTTTATACCAATATTTTCATTATTAGAATTACGATCTTTGGTAAGAAGCATGAGTAGTTTCACCCCACATGTTCAAGTAAATTTGCACTATGTAGTCGCTCAAAAACCTTTTGGATAAGGACTTGAGCCTGAAAAACATCTTAATATAAGACAGGCACTACAAATACAATTGACTAGAAAATAACATACTTTAGTTAGTAATCTTACAGTTTTTTGTATTACAAAATTTATCTTGTATATTCATATAAATTTGTAATACTAAATTTTTTGTTGATATTTAAAGTTTGCAACCAAATTTAAAAGGCGAATGGAATTATGCTCCATTCGCCAAAGAGTACCCTAAAGCCTCTTTCCCAGATGTTTATAGCATTTCTTCCTTTGGTGGGTACAAGAGACCTCTTGCATAAATATTTTTTTGTCGGGCTACGCCCCGCTTCTCTACGAGACGCACTCGCGTTCGCTAACACGCAGAGGCGCAGAGGCGCAGAGAATAGAACGCAAAGAAAGACTTTTGCAAGAAGTCTAAGGTAGGGGCGTCAAGCTTGGCACCCCTGAAAATTTCTGTACCTCACATGATTGGGAATGCTTTAAGCTAGTCAAATCTGCTATACATTTGCTTGCTGCCGTTGATATAGCGACCAGTACAGACCTTTTTGTTGCAATAACTGTGAGTGAGTACCACGTTCGGCAACCACGCCTTGCTCTAACACCAAAATCAAATCAGCACGTTTGAGGGGAGCAAAGCGATGAGCAATCAGAAAGACGGTACGGTTAGCGGAAACTTTTTGCAGATTTTGTAGTACTTGTTGTTCAGTTTCACTATCCAAAGCGCTGGTAGCTTCATCCAAAACTAAAATCGGCGCTTGGGAAAGAAATAACCTTGCTAGGGCAATGCGTTGTCTCTGTCCACCAGATAAAGCAGTGCCGCGTTCGCCGACATTGGTTTCGTAACCGTAGGGTAATTGACTGATGAAGTCGTGTGCTACGGCTAGTCTTGCTGCTTCTACCACTTGCTCTGCGCTAATGTCGGGATTGCCGAGAGTGATATTTTCCAAAATAGAACCGTTAAATAAAAAGTCTTCTTGGAGAACTACACTAATTTGTTGCCGCAGTGATGCTAAGTCGGCACTTTTAATATCAAAACCATCAATCAGGATGCGTCCTGATTCAATTTGATAGAGGCGTTGCAATAATTTAGAAAGGGTACTTTTACCAGAACCACTGCGTCCAACAATGCCAACAAATTGTCCTGGTTCGGCATTGAAAGATATTCCCCGCAGAACTGCTTCAAAGTTTGGTCGGTAGCGGAAAAATACTTGCTCGAAGGTGACTTGACCTTTCAGGGGTGGTAAAACTAACCCAGTTCCCTGTTCGGCTTCTGGAGAGACATTAAGTATATCACCAATGCGGTCTACGGAAAGTAGGACTTGTTGGAGGGTTTGCCACAATTGTACTAGGCGCAAAAGTGGGCCTGTGACTCTACCAGATAGCATCTGAAAGGCGACAAGCTGTCCGACTGTCAGCTTTTGCTCGATGACTAATTTGGCTCCAAACCAGAGAATCAGCATGGTGGAAAAATTGGTGAGAAAGTCACCAATATTGCTGCTGATGTTGGAGGTGGTGGAGGCTTTAAAACCTGTGCGGATGAAGCGAGCAAATAAGCCTTCCCAGCGATCGCGTGCTACTGGTTCGGCTGCATGGGCTTTAACGGAGTGAATTCCGGTGACTGTCTCGACTAAAAACGATTGGCTATCAGCGGAACGGTTAAAAGTTTCGTTGAGCCAGTTACGCAGAATTGGTGTTGCAACTATTGTTAATGTAGCAAACAGCGGCAATACTGCTAAAGCTACAAAGGTGAGTGGGACGTTATAATAAAACATCAATGCCAGGTACACCACAGCAAAGATGCTATCTAAAATTACAGTTAATGCTGTACCTGTAAGAAATTGCCGAATTTGTTCGAGTTCTTGGACTCGTGCTACTGTGTCTCCCACACGCCGTGACTCAAAATAAGCCAAAGGCAAACGCATCAGATGGCGAAACAGCTGTGCTGATAAACTCAAATCCAGACGCCGAGCTGTGTGAGTAAAGATAAATAAGCGCAGAATGCCGAGTATGGACTCAAATACGGCGACAAAAAGCAGAGCGATCGCCATGACATCGAGAGTCGGCAAACTCTCCTGCACCATCACTTTATCAATCACAACTTGGGTAATCAGTGGTGTTGTTAAGCCCAAAAGCTGCAAGGTAAAAGATGCTAGCAATACTTCGCCTAGCAATCCCTTATACTTCCAAACTGCTGGGGTAAACCAACTGAGGTTAAATTGTTCTTGCTGGGATACGAGTTCTACTTGCCAGAGTTGTCCATCCCAACATGCCTCAACTACTGATTGGGGCAAACTTTCACAAGCATGATCCGGATTTAGAGGATTAGCGACGATGGCGCGATCGCCTCTAACTCCATAGACTACCACCCAGGAGGGACTCTGGGGTAAGTCAGAATTCCACAACAATAAAGCTGGAAACGATATTTGCCGCAAGTCACCCCAACTGACTTGCAACCGCCGCAACACTAAACCCATTTTTTCTGCTGCTTCCACAACATGTTTTGGGCGTTGTCCTCTGAGTTGGCGTTGCACCCATTCCAGTTGCACAGAATTTTCTAATTGTTGCGCCACCATTGTTAAACATGCAGCAGCAGTGTTCCAACTGGCAACAAAAGGATAATTTGGGACGATGAGGTTGGCGGCTGGGAGTCCTTTTTGGGGTTGGAGGGGGAGAGTTCCTTCGGAAGGCGGAGGTAGTGGAACTGTGGGAGAAAAGGAAAATGTCTCCTTTTCTGGTTCTCTCTCCACTGGTAACGCTTGCCAAAATTCCTGAATCTGTGGGTGAGAAAATTCTGCCCACAGTGCTGCATCCCAACACAGTACTATCACTTGTTTACTGGCAGCTACAGCTTTAAAATCCCCAGATAGCTTTTGTAAATCGCCAAACCAATCTCCTGCATCGAGGGCGGCTATGGGTTTGCCAACGCGTTCTTGAGATAGCCCTCTGGATGGGTTTGCCCTGCCATCTCGCAAACGCACTTTACCAGCCACAATGAAGAATTGGTAACCGCCAATATCGCTTGACCAGATTTTATCTCCCAGACGATATTGACGGGCTTGGGATTGATCTTGCAATCGGGATTGTTGTTCGGGAGTCAACCAACACAGCGGTGGTTGATTCCAAGGCAAAGAAGCTAGCACTTCTAATCGTAGAGATTCATTATCCAGAATTTTTAACTCACTTGTAATTTGACTGTCAGTTTTTGAATTTTCTCTGCTAGCCATTTCTCAAATAATTCATTTTGTAGTGCTTGCTTTAGTTGAGTATCTTCCAAAGATGCTGGCAAAAATTGTTCTACTCGAAACAAACCATAAGGTCCTTCTTTTTGCAAAGAGGCTCCGCCAACCATTTCTATTGGTCCTACCACTTGTCCAGGACTTGCTACATCAATAGCCGCCCGTAGTGTGTCCGGCAGACTTCCTCGGCTAATGAGTCCCATCATGCCGTTCACAATTCGGTCGTCTGTAATTGAATACTCTTTAGCTAGTTGCTCAAAGTTACCTCCTTCTTCCATTTGGATTTGTAGTTCATCTGCTAGTTCGCGATTATCAACAACAATCCGAGAAAGTACCACCCGGTCTAAAAAAATCTTGCGTTCAATAAAATATTCTTGAAGTTTTGGCTCCGTGACTACAGCTTTGAGTTTTTCTAGCTTGTAGGTAAAACTAACTGATGTATGAAAGGCTGTGTAATCTGTGTTATTCCTCTTTAACCATTCTTGAAAACTTTGGGGGTCAGTCAATTGATTGCTGAGTCTAAAATCAATAATTGCTTGCTCAGTTATTGCTGTGCCAATTTCGATATCGTCTCGCGTTCGTATTTCTTGCTCAATGACGTGCTGCCGGAGAATATCCCCAATAAATTGTCCCAATTTTCCAGAGGCTTGCAGGTATTTTACTGCTTCTTCAATAGAAATAGGTTCGTCATTGACTGTCAAAAATGGTAAAGATTCCATGAACTAATTATGTAAAAATGGTTAAACACTCATAGGACTTTTAAATTAAATCATATAGAAATCATCTTGTCATGGATGAATTATTATGATAAAGATTTCATAAACTCATTACGTGAAAATTGTCAAAAAAATATATAACAGCTAATTCAAGAAGAGAAGTTTTGACGCTCTAATGCTTTCAGGTGAGGAATCGATCGGAAATTCTCTTGGCGTGAGAACGCCTTCTTGATAATATATTTTTTCATAACTTAGTTATACGCTCTTGGGAAGACAGAACAGGATTGAAAAGATTAGCGATCGCCCAGAAGCCAGCCAAAGTGAATTCTCTGAAAAACGTTGTATAAATTTCAGCAAATAATCAGTTAACTAAGCAGAATCAACTAAAACAGGTTAAAAATAATTCATTGCTGATTGTTTGGGCTAGTTGCTTCAATTGGCCAAATCACTGGCTAACTAATGCCCGATACCCCATACCCAAGCAAATATTACAGCTGCGATCGCACCGATTAATGTATTAAAAATGTTCACTACTTCATTGGTCAGCCAAGTATATTTTGATTGCAGTGTTGCCCCAATTACACTTTCTAAATTGGTGGCAATAAATGCTGCCAGCACACACCAAACTACGCCCAATATATCAATTAAACCAACTCCCCAACCAACGAGTGCGATCGCCACCGAACCCACAACACCAGCTAAAGTTCCTTCTAAGCTGATTGCTCCTTCAGTGCCACGGGGTACTGGCTGAAGGGTGGTAATGAGAAAGGTGCTTTTACCGTATGCTTTCCCAACTTCGCTGGCAGTGGTGTCAGCAAGCTTGGTACTGAAACTGGCTACATAGCCTAATAATAATAGGGACTGGGGATTGGGGACTAGGGATTGGGGATTGGGTAGAATAAATCCCGAATTGAGTAGTCCTACTCCCAAGGCACACAATGCCCCTGTTAAAGCCGAACCCCAGACGTTTTCTGGGCCTCTTGCCCCAGAACGCTTTTCGGCAATTCCTTCTGCTTCTTTTTGTGCCATCCCAATGCGCGTAACGCCAGAACCAACTAGAAAATAGAACATTACCACTGCATAACCTTGCCAGCCTAAAGTTCCCCAAATTAGTATGGCTAGTAACCAGGCGTGGAATAATCCAGCTGGAGTGAGCAGCTTTTTAGGAGCGATCGCCGCTAAACCCAATAAAATTGTGTTTAATCCTACTCCCACCAGCCAGGGATTTACAGAATCAACTAAGGGTGACATCGGTAATTAGTCAGGAGTAATTTTATCTGAATATCAATAGAATAGCGAATTTATCATGCTTAGTGCTTAATTTATGACACTTTTTCAGCCAAGTAATATTTTTGTATTATTTAGTGAATGTCACGGACATTGCTCTCAAAGCTCGATGTAGAAATGCAGACAATGTTCTACATATACAAGGATATAAGTTAATGTCAATTCAAAGTGTGTTCCAGTTGACTACAATCAAGACTAAACGGCATAAATTGTATATAGGACTCATATTTGATTTTTAGGAAGCTAGGTACACCTTTATTCCTCCTTCCCAGTAAAGAGTCCCCAATCCCCAGTCCCTTACCTCTATGAGTCATTCTCCAAATCAAATCGGATTGCTATAGCAGTCCTAAATCATTTGTGAAATATTTTTCTGTTGGCTGTCATTAGTCATAAGTTATTTGTCCTTTGTAATCACAAATGACAAAGGACAAATGACCAAGGACGACCATAATAAAAATTTTCACAATTCAAATAGGATTGCTGTAGATAATATCAACTATTAGTGTTTTGCATACAAGCTATGAGTCAAACTATATTCCATCTTGCTTTCCCTGTGACTGACATTGCCAAGACAAAAACATATTATGTAGATGGCTTGGGCTGTATTCCTGGTCGTGAGAACCGCCACGCTCTAATTCTCAATCTCCACGGACATCAACTAGTAGCTCATGTCACCAAAGAACTTCTGACACCCCAGCAGACTATTTACCCCAGACATTTTGGACTAATTTTTACCGAAGAACATCACTGGGAGAACTTACTAGAAAGGGCACACCAGCAGCAGTTAATTTTTCGTGAAGAAAGCAAAAATCGCTTTGTTGGTTCTCCTCTTGAGCATCGTACTTTCTTTTTAGAAGATCCCTTTTATAACCTAATGGAGTTTAAGTATTATCGCTACCCAGAAGCGATTTTTGAAAGTTCAGAACATACACAAATTGGGGATAGAAGTGAATAATTCAGAATTGGTAAATGTCTCTCCAGATCTACGGAGCTTTTTCAAAAATCAAATACTCAGATGATGGGCGTCTAGATTATACATTGCAAGCGTTAAAACAATCCTAACTCAATTGGTCATCTGTCCTTTGAAATACAAATGACTAATGACAAATGACCAATGACAACCTCAAGAGTAAATATACAACTTAGAATGCGTAACAGCTTAGTTTTATAGATTAATCATTACGAATTAGTTAATGGGGTTTGCCAATATTTGTGATACGACTGCTAATGTCTTGGAGTTTGTCAGCATCCAAGAGTGGAGAACAACTGGCAGAACCATTTCTTTTCCCACCAGCATTTGTGAACTTTTCGCTGGTACGATCATTAAATCATAAGGTGTCCAGATAGATGTAAAGTTTAACTGCTTTAACATATCAACATCAGAGTTCAAATCCTGGAGAAAAACGCTGTTTGGACGCATTTGTACGCAGCCAGGACGCAGGGAAGCATAAGCAAGCACAGTTCCATTATGCGGTGAAGAAATCGTGATAAACCGTTGTACCTGCTTAATTCCTCCCAGCCGCTGGACATAGTAACGGCTGACAATTCCTCCCATGCTGAAACCTATCAAATCTAGTGGTTGTTCTGGTGGAAAGTTAGTCGTCACATAATCGGCTATCTGCTCTGCCAATTCATCAAGACCCAAATCACCGTTGTTGGGCACTAAATTCACAGTATGTACAGACCAACCCTGTTGTATTAAGTACACCCTCATTTTCTGGAAAACTATTTCTGTGTCGCTAATTCCGTGGATTAATAAAACCGGATTGCGCTGCTGATTTTGAATACTCATTGAGAAAATCTGGCTGAATTAAGGGTTAAATTTCACTTTTGTAGGTACATAGTGTTCTACAAACTAAAGTCGTTGGTTTTCGGATTCTTGAAAAGATATTTAGCAAAATATTAAGATCCTCAAGAATGATATTCGTAAAAAATATAACTCAGTGTGCAAATAAAGCAGCTGGCTGACTATTGAACAAAGAAATGTTAATTTTTATGAAGCTTGCTTTCAGAATCTTGCTCTTAGTTACAGTAAAATTTAATAATTAGTTCTCGGTGTATATAGCTGGCAAGTGCTTGCAACGAAGCATTTATCCTGTAGTTTTACTACAATGTTCATTAAACACAAACCTATAAAGGTTGTCACCAGGATAGGGTGACGCAAAGCAGAAAATGTAACATTTTGTCGTAATTTTTAACAATTACGTTCAAGTTTCAAATATAAAAGGCAGGAGTAATTGTAATGGGTTTTATCAAAAATTTGATTTCAGGTATTCTGGGTTTGCTAGGCGGTATTTTGGGTTTTGTGACGGGCTTGCTACCAGGGAAAGGGAAGAAAACAAGCAGCGGTTACTTTTTAGAACTGGAGGAAGCCGCTAGTGGTTCCAAACCAGCGCCTCAAGCACCAGCATCCAACGGTAAAAAGGCTGCCAAATCAGCACCTACACCAACAGCAGAATCCGAGCCAGCGAAAAGCCCTGAAGCTGGTACTGCAACAACTACCAAAGTTGCCCAAACAACAAAAGTAGAAGCTTCTCAAAATGGCAAAGCTGCTAAAGCTGAACCCGCTAAGGCACCAGCAGCAGCAACAAAGACACCAACTGAAACTACCTTTGCGCCTAAGTACCTAGCTCCTTCGGCTGGTGGTTCTAATGGTCGTCGGCGTCCAGGGGCGAACATGAATTCTTACCTAGAACTAGCGCGTCAGGTTAAAACCCCTGCTAATAAGTAGAGACGCCAAATTTGGCGTCTCTACTTATTAAACGTGAATACGTAAGGTTAAGATAACTTTAGCAGTTGTAGATTGGGGAACTCTCCAAGTGAGGAGCGATCGCTTAATTTTCTCCACTACAGCTGCATCTTTTTCGGTTGATGCTTGTTCATCCAACATTATCCCCGTTACCCGACCTTTTTTGACAGTGAACTCAAAGACGATTTCACCACCAAAACCTGGGGGTAAATTTATTTGTTCTAAGTGTTGGGTTAAATCAGCAATTGCCGCTTCATCCAAACCAGTAACGCTGACGACTTCTAGCTGGTGATTGATGGGTGCATCTGATATTTCACCTTTTTCCATTTCTTGGAAATCAAAGGTGTAGTTCACGGAAATATCCGCTTTTTTGGCTACTGGAGATTGTGGCGATCGCCTTTGCCGGAGAAAATCTGGTGCTTCTGCTGGCGCTGCTGCCATTGGGAATGTTATTTGACGCGCAAAACCACTACCAGGAGGACTGCCAAACACTCCTTCGTAACTCACTGCTTCCGGCATTTCTACGGGGACTTGCATAGACACATATTCGCTTCCTGGTTCAACCCGCACGTCATCGCTGACAGCCACAAAAGCGGTGTATTGAGAAAGCAGTTGATAAGTTAAAGCTGTTTCTGTAACTGCTTCCACACCAGCTTTCGTTTCAAAACTCACCATTTGATTCATCAAGTCTTTAATGCAAGCACGTCCCCATAACTGCGCTACAGCAAGATTTCCTGTTTCTTCAAATATGAGGTGAAACGTTTTTTGATATTGCTTACCGCCCGCAGCAATGCCGGAGATTTGCAGATTACCGCTGGCTTTATCCTGTTGGCGACCAAACAAAACTAATGGTTGTTCGCAGAATAAATCAGGGGCTATCTTTGGGTAAATTACAGGTGATTCTGTGTCACCTTGCCAAGAGATTTGAATATTCGTAAGTACAGGATTGTTGATTTGTTTGTAGAACTTTTCAGCAACTTCTTCTGTGGGTTCATCATGACGAATAATTCTAGATATTCCCCGGCCGATTTCGGCGATGCGATTCAGTAAAAAACGGTTCACTGAACTACCAGCACCGAAACTATAAAGGCGATTTCCCACTTGGAGGTGCTGTTGTACCTCTGCTAAAATCTCATTTTCATTGCCGATATAGCCATCGGTGAGAAGTACAACACTGCGTAATCTTCCGGTTGGCGTGGGGAAATTGATGGCTGTACGAATGCCACTGAGCATTTCTGTACTGCCAGCAGCTTGTAAATTGTTAATGTAGGCGATCGCCTTAGTACGATTTTCTGCTGTATTCGGTAGAGGTTTCTTTGATAACTGTCTGACTCTATCGGAAAAATCGAGAATTGTAAAAGTATCATTGGGATTCAACCCATTAATAAATCGCCGCATCAATTTCCACTGTGACATGAATATCGTGACGACTACGCATTCCTTCTGGAACTACAGGCGGTGTAATCCGAGAAGCATCAGGAACTCTATCTGTGTCACCGCTATTATCTATGGTTGTTCCGGGAATATATCTTGGCCCCACCACCATCGGGAAAACAAACTCGTAGTTTCCCGCCTCAAATTTTAAACTTTCAGTGTAACGAATTGTGACATCAATTTGTTCCCGAGGTTTGATGTTAGCCAGAGATTGGGTAAAGATGTTGTCTCGTTCCTGTTCTAGAAGCCCTGCGGTGCGTCCTTCTTGTTTTGCCTTTTCATAGATTTGTTGCGCTTCTTCACGTTTTTTAATATTACCTTTGATGGTGCGATCGCCTATTTTGATTTCCATGTCATCCACCGCCGCCTCATCGGGTAACGGAAAGATATACACCGCTTCTAAAGGCTGTGTGAAGGGATTTTCAAAGCTTTGAATCACCTCAACTCGTGACAAATTACCTGCAATTTTTGCTAGAACTTCCGTATGCTTGAGGGGAAAAACTAGCTGTTCTCCTTCAGGGGATTGGACGTACAAACCCCCTAACTGTTGGTTTTTAGCACTTACTGTATTCATCGGTTTGATCCTTTGTGTGGAACATAACCCTAGAGTAGCCAAAGCAACAAGTAACTGTAACCTAACCACTCTTAGGAGTTTTGTTAGGATATGGAGTAGAAGCTGATACATCCAACAATGACACCAGTTCCCCAACCGTTTACACAAGCTGAAAATGACTGGAATTTAGCAAGCTTGTACCAAGATCTCGCCTCTGCAAAACAGCAAATTTCTGGTAAATCCAAACAACTTACACCATTGGAAATAACTTGTCTGAAGGGATTGCTTTGTGGTTATAGTCCTAGTGAAATAGCTGCTGCAATCAATCGGGAAGTTAGAGGCTTAAGAGTTGATTTATCTAGAGGATTGTATCGCTACATCGAAGTACTAACTAAGCGACCTTCTAATACTTTAAAAGACTGGAGAGAAGTTACTGACTGGCTAGCAAAAGCTAACTATAAAACTAGTTTTTCTCATCTGTCTTTGGCAAACAATGATTCGTTAATCAAAATTGTTGATATTTCACTTGAAGGTTCTGTTAATTCTTGTGTGATTGATTTGAAAGTCCGTAATATTGGCAATCAGGTTGCTTTTTTGAAAAATGCTAAATTTTTATTTCATAATATTTGGGTGCTGAAAAGTTGGGTTTTACCTAGACTTGAAATAAGTGAGCAGCTAGCTTATGCGCCAGCACCTGCTATGGAAATGCAGCGGAGTAGAACTGTTCCACCTAGCTGTGATTACCAAGTTTCTTTACCAACAAATCTAAATTTTGACGCTAGCGTCACTATTCTAGTATTCGTCGTATCTCGCAGCAGTTGCCGATAAATTTTTTCCCCATCCTGGTAATTTCCAGATACTTCATGCAACCGACCGAGATAAAATTGCACCCAAGGATGTTCCGGCGATTCTTTTTGCAGCTGTTTGAGTAATTTAGCAGCTGTTTGATAGTCTTTATTGTCAAAGGCGATCGCAACTTGCTCAATCATGTTTCAATACACACTAGAGTAAAGTCTCACGCAAAGGCGCAAAGGCGCAAAGCTTTTCTGGGCGCCTCTCGGTCTCTGCGTGAGCTATAACTCATTTATACTTCACAAGCTGCGGTAATCAAGGATAATGCTACTACTGGCGCTGTCACTGCTCTGAGAATGCGACGACCAAGGGAAACAGGTTGAAATCCAAGTGCGATCGCATTTTTAACTTCTTGCTTTGTCCATCCGCCTTCTGGCCCAGTTGCAATGACAATTGTCTCTTGTCCTTTGTCATTTGTCGTTTGTCCTTTGTGATGTAAGCAATCTTTTAAATGGGGAAAGTCACCACGAGCCACACAAATATATTGTTGGCTGTTTACCAATGACAAATGACCAATGACTAATGACAAACCAGTGCTAAAAGCAACAGGTTCTAATATTGTCGGTACGAACGATCGCTCTGATTGCTCGGCGGCTTCCGCTGCGATGCGCCGCCAGCGTTCGAGTTTTTGGGGACTGGGATGAAGCAAAGTGCGATCGCTCAACACTGGTGCAATACAAGTTACTCCTAATTCCGTACAACTCCGCACGACTTCATCGAATCCATTGCCTTTGGGCAACGCAATCATTAGTGTAATTAATACAGCTAATTCAGTTTCTACTGTCAGTAATTCTAAAACTTGTGCTTGTTCCCCAGCTAGTTGCGCCAACCAGGATTTTCCTTTCCCATCCATTGCAATAAAGCGATCGCCTTCACGCAAGCGCAACACCCGCCCCAAGTAATGTTGCTGTTCTTTGGTGAGCAAAATTTGCTGTTGTTGGAGTTGAGAGGGGGCGATCGCAATTCTTTGGAGTTGAGACATTTTTCTGAATAAACTACTCTGCTGTAGACATCTGCTGTCTAATCCAGGTACGGAAAGCACGATTTGCTGCTATTTGTCCTATTTTCTTGCTTTCTTGGATAAATCGCGGAATTTCTGTCACCAGTACAGAGGCAAAAGTTAAACTGCGATCGCTCTGGGAATATTGCCCATTGTTAAGTGTGTAAATTCTCAACGCAGTTCCGTTATACCGCCAGAATTCTGGGACTCCCATTGCAGCATAAAGGATTAACTTGTTTATTTTGGATCTAGAATATTCTACTTCTAATACCAAGTCTGGTGGTGGATCTATATTCAGGTCAATATTTTCTTTGTTGCGGACTAAGAATTCGTTTTGAATATAGTAACTACTGTCAGGCTCGGCTCCTTGCTCCAAATCATCCCGCATCATAGTCAACGAGCCAGCGCTTTTAACTTCTAAACCAAATTCTTCACACAACACAAGAACAAAACCCTCAATCAGACGGTTTGAGTTCTCGTGTGGCATCAGGGGGGTCATAATTTCTACTATTCCGTTGTCATAAGCTAGCCTTTTATTCCGCTCAGATCCCATATCTGCCAGCATAGCTTTGAATGTTTGCCAGCTAATGTTTTGCAGCACATCCCTAGTTTCTGCAAATTTTGCTGTGGTTACCATAGTTCAGTTTTCCTTTGGATGTCCTTTTTAATCTGACGCAGTAGATGCTTTGCGGCTTCCCGCAGGGTGGCGCAGAGGCACAGAGAAAGAAAACAGAGATAATCAATCCTTTGTAGAGACGGCGATTTATCGCGTCTCTTGCCTTAACCGAACCTTATTGGGAGTAGGACTAATGCAAGAGAGACACAGATGGATTTAACTATGCCTCTCTTTGATTTTATTATCTTCAATTTTTCCACTTAGGAAAGATTCTGAAAATAAGCCTCTAGCGCTTCACTCACCAACTGAGTCATTGGCTTACCTTGGCTTTCGGATACTTCCTTCAATTTGCCATAAATATCAGCCTTCAGATTTACCCGATGGCGTGACTTATTCGCCCCATTAGCCGTGTCTGGTTCGTAGGTGGCGCTAAATTCGCGGATGGCATCAAAACCAACGCGATCGCAAAAATCACCAAAGCTTTCTTTCGATTTCCGTGATTTCTTAAAGTAAACAAAAATTGGCTCTAGGAAGCTTTCCAAGTCATTATGGTGCAGCTTTTCTGTGTAAGGTTGCGCCAATCGTGTCTGATTTGGTGAACCCCCTAACCACAATTGGTAACTTTCTGGGGCGCTACCCACAAAGGCCAATTCTGCCATGTAGGGACGAGCGCAGCCGTTAGGACAACCGGTCATCCTTACCACAAAATGTTCTTTTTGTAAACCTAGTTTATTTAATAGAGCGCGAATTCGCTCTAAAATCCCCGGTATTGCCCGTTCTGATTCGGTAATTGCCAAGCCGCAGGTAGGCAAAGCAGGGCAAGCCATCGCATAGCGTTCTAAAGGTTCGATTTTACCAGGGTCAGAAACGACACCGTGGCTATCTAGAATCTCTTGAATGGCTTCTTTCTTATCTGGTTCAATATCGTAAAAAATCAGGTTATGGTTGGGCGTCAGGCGGATGGACAAATTAAATTGCTGGACAATTTGCCGCAAAGCGGTTTTCAATTGAAACGATCCGTCATCCTTGATTCGACCATTGTCAATTGAAATTCCTAAGAATAGCTTGCCATCGCCTTGTTCGTTCCAGCCGAGGAAGTCGTGATATTTCCACTCTGGTAATGATTTGAAGGGTGTAAGTGATTTACCAAAGTATTCTTCAACTTGGGCGCGGAATTTATCTACACCCCAATCGTTGATTAAATATTTTAATCTGGCGTGACGGCGGTCGGTGCGATCGCCATAATCTCTTTGCGTGGCTACAATCGCTTTCACTATATCGTAAACGTCTTCTTTGGCTACATAGCAAATTGGATCTGCTAACCTAGCAAAAGTTTCTTCTTTATTGTGTGTTCTGCCTAAGCCACCACCAGCAAAGATATTAAATCCTTCTAATTCTCCCTTCTTATTGGTAATTACCACCAACGTCAGGTCTTGGGAATATAAATCAACCGAATTATCTCCTGGTACCGTCACGCAAGCTTTGAACTTGCGGGGCATATAGTGGGTGCCGTAAATCGGTTCTTCGTTGTCATGAATAATTGTGCCATTGCCATTGCGCGATCGTGCCGCCGTCACCTCTGGATTTTCTTCCCCGCTAATTACTTTTTCCCCATCTAACCAAATTTCGTAATAAGCGCCTGTTTGTGGTGACAGCAAATCAGCAATATTTTGGGCATAATCCCAAGCATACTGGTACTCTGGGCGATTTTTAAACGGGGCTGGTGATGCCATCACATTGCGGTTGATGTCGCCGCAAGCTCCCAAAGTTGAACCCAGGTTGTTGACAATAGTGGCAATTGCTGTTTTAAGATTCTTCTTTAAAATTCCGTGCAGTTGGAAACCTTGACGGGTAGTGGCTCGTAAAGAGTGGTTACCATACTCATCAGCCAGTTTATCTAAAGCCAGATACAGCTGGGGCGGTACTAAACCACCGGGGTTTTTTGTCCGCAGCATAAACTGGTAATCTTTTTCCTGTCCCTTAGTGCGGTTGTCGCGGTTATCCTGTTGATAAGACCCGTGAAACTTCAACAGCTGCACTGCATTTTCCGTAAAATGAGTAGTGTCTTCAAGAATCTCAGTTGCTACAGGTTCGCGTAAAAAATTACTATTTTCCTTAATGACTTCTACTTTAGAAGGCTTACGGCTAGCGACGGGGGAAGGAGCAGATTTAACCATGAGAGTTGTATAGTATTCTCAATAAAGCATTTGTAGATGCCGAAGTAGCAAGATATACAGCATAATTCAGGAGTCAGAATTCAGAATTCAGAAGTAAAACAGGCTTGACGCCAGGGTTTGAGACTTCGATTGTGTACTTCACTTTCCTTTAAATCGGCTGTAAGTATCCTTTCGGCTAGTTTATCCCCGGTAATCCGGCCGGAATAATGAGGAATATTCTGATTTTAACACGGCAAAAGTCGGCTTTCTCAGTGATGTAACACTTAACAAAACCAGTTCTTGAGAGTGCCTAGTGCTGAGTAAAGTATAGAGTGATTAAAGACTCCTGAGTTCGATTTAACGAAAAAAGAGTTTTTTCTCGATAACTGTAGCGGTTTTCCATTGCCTGAAATACGCACAATAAGTAGGGTAGCACAGCTGTGCTACCCTACTCTCAAAATTTATCTTCACTCAGGTGATACTGATGACGTTTTTTTTTCATTCAGCACTCAGCCAGAAATCCTAGCTCAGGCTTGCTGACTGTTTTAGTCATCTTTTATTTGAAGCTATAGCCAATGCCAGCGTTGATGCTAACAGCAGGAGTATCGCTATTTTGATAAGCATTAATTCCTACTTTGGCATTAGTATAGAGGAGGAAATTGTTAGCAACTTCCGATTCAACACCAGCACCTAACACCACTGCATCTTTGTTGCCTATAGGAGTTGGTGAACCATCTTTCTCTACAAAAGAATAACCACCAGTGAAATAGGCATTAGTTCTATTAGCAATGGGTACATCCACAGAAACTTCTGGGATAATGGCACTAGTTTTATCACTCCAGAGAACATTACCTCGTGCAGAAAACGGCGTATTTCCTAATTTCACCCGAGCTGCGACATTACCACCAAATGTGGCATCATCATTGGTACTTTGTCCGCCGCTGGTAACGCCAGCTGCAATACCAGCGCCGACGTAGCTAGCATCAGTGCCCTTTTTGGTTTCCGCAGAAGCTTGACCAGGTGATAGAAGAACAGGAGCAATTACTAAAGAAGATAATGCAGAAATTGTTAGTAAAGACTTGAGCAAGCGTTTCATAATTGTGACCAAATTTTGTATTTTTTACTGTTATATTTCCAGTCGAAAACCCAGTAAAAATGTTCCAGATAATTCTGGAATTTTCTTAAGTACCTGTTGGGATTGATGCACCAGATTTAAGAACAATTAGCTGAATGATTTTGAGTGAAATGCTATAATTACACTTGCTCTTTCTGAGATTCCGAATTTCCTATCTTCAAAACAGACGCTTTTAAAAGTGGCATATTTATGGGAACTAAAAATTAACCGCAATTCAGTCGAGCAATAGCCAGTCAATAGACTTTATCTGAGATTTTCACAGATGATGAAAAAGTAGCCTGTAGCATGTGTGGCAACAAACTAAAGAGTAAATCTATAAAGTTAATTTTTAGCAATTATTGGAGATTAAATAATGCTAACCGCTGCAAAAACGTTGTCTGGTTTGATGGGTTTATGTGTCGGTGATGCATTGGGTGTGCCAGTGGAGTTTACTAGCCGTGCAGAACGAGTCAAATCTCCAGTGACGACAATGTTGGGTTATGGCACATGGAATCAACCGCCAGGAACTTGGTCAGATGACAGTTCCCTAAGCTTTTGCTTGGCAGAAAGTCTTTGTAGAGGGTATTCGCTGGAAGCTATAGCTAATTCCTTCTGGCGCTGGTACAAGGAAGCTTACTGGACTCCCCGTGGCGATGTCTTTGATATTGGTCAAACGACTCATACAGCATTGATGCGGCTGAAACAGGGAGTTGTAGCCCACCAGGCAGGCGGTAAAGTTGAAAATAGTAATGGCAATGGTTCCTTAATGAGAATCTTGCCTATGGCTTATTGTCATAGAAGCTTAACTTTAGGCGAATTGATAGCGCGGGTGCATGATGTTTCAGGGATTACTCATGCCCATACGCGATCGCAAATGGCCTGTGGCATTTATATTAGTATTGCAGTGTCCTTACTCGAAGGCGCTGACCTGCAAACCGCCTATATCCAAGGATTACAAGATATCCAAACAATTTATTCGGTGCGGGAATTTTTGTTGGAAAAGCCGCATTTTGGCAGAGTTTTCAGTGGTGAGATTGCCAAGTTACCAGTAGAAGAGATTAATTCTGGTGGCTATGTGATTGATACCCTAGAATCATCCCTGTGGTGTTTATTAAATAGCTCATCTTATTCGGAAGCGGTACTGAAAGCTGTTAACTTAGGTGGGGATACAGATACTACCGCCGCCGTCACCGGTGGTTTAGCGGGAATTTACTACGGCGTGGAAAGTATTCCCCGACAATGGATAAACCAAATTGCCCGTAAACAAGACATTATCTACCTGGCAGAACGTTTTGCCAGGGCTGTTTACGCTTAAAGTTAGGAGTTAAAAGTTAGGAGTTCATAGTTAAGAGTTAATACTTAAGAGAGTTAAGAATTATGAAATTTCCAACCCCTAACTCCTAACTCCTAACTCCTAACTCCTAACTCCTAACTCCCAACTCCTAACTCCTAACTCCCCACTTTTAAACCGTAGACAAAGAGTAGACTTGACCATCAATCAACAGTCGCGTGATTCCCTTGGCTTGGAGATGAGTACGAGCCTTATGGAGCATTTTACTATCGGGGACTTTAATCACGCGATCGCGTTTGGTAGAAAAGCGCTTGGCTACCCGATGGTTATCAAACACTGGCAGAGTTCTTTGCTGGGTTTCCAGGTTGGGAATTTGCCCCAAGTCGCCAAAGTCCTTGAGAGGCCGCGTAATTAATTCCGAAGAACGGTCAATCACCAAATAGCAAGTTTTTGGCAAATGGGCTGCCGATAGTGGTAAAACTTGAACTGATGCTTCACCTGGTCTGCGTTTTGTGACTAGAGGTTTTAACTCATCAAAGTCATCTTCCTCGAAGTCATCTTCCTCCTCAAAGTCATCATCTTCTAAATCGTCATCTTCCAAATCTTCCAAATCCTCTGATTCGTCTAGCAAGTCTTCTCCCAGCATCTGTGCTATGACAGTTGCTTCTGGACGTTCATCCTTGAGTCTGGGGCTAGGGACACTTGCTATTTCCAGAGGTTTTGGTTCTGGAGTTTCTAATTTTTCTGTGATTCTTAGCTTCGGTTTTTCCGTTGCTGAGGGGCGTCGCCGCACCCGTCTGCTAGCAGCAGTTGAATCATCGTCAGTATCTTCTGAGTATGGTTCCTCCTCAACTACTATGCGACGCACCTGCGGTTCAACCTCTACCACTTTGGGCTGGCTGTCGCTAGGTGGAACTTCGATTTCTGGCTGTGGTAGACTCAGCAGCGGTAACTGCTCATAGTTTACCTGTGCCCTACCCTCAGGAGTCCTGGCAGCCCGCTTTAAAGAGACTAAGTATTCATACTCGTCTTCTGGCAAAGTGCTTTTGAGCAGACGACTAATTGTCGAGTTACTTACACCATAGCGGTCTGCTAAAGTTGAGGTTGTTTCGGCACTTTCTCGATATAACTTCAGAATTTCTTGTTTGTCAGAGTCTGTTAATTTTCTCACGGTAGATACCAAAAATCTTTGCTAAGCTCGTTTTCGTGTGCTGGTACGCCGCGTTCGTCTGAGTGATGCGTCATATTCTAGGGCGGCGCCCATGCCAAATAACACTCCACTAAACACCCAAAACACTTCTAATATCTCTCCACTTTGATAATTACTCAAGCCGTCAGCGTATTTGAACCACATATCTGCAATGTAGAGTGAAAAGGCCGCCGCGGCAATCATTCGCCAAGACTGGGAAACTCTTCCTCCCCAAAAGGCTAACAGCAGAGTGGTAGCAATAATTAACAGAACTACGTCGCTAACTACGTAAAACCAATTCAAAATAGCGACTAACAGTTCCGAGGGTGCTTCCTGTTGCATAGAAATCCACCATGCTAACAAACTACCGAATAAAGCAATTGCTAACACAATTAGCCACTGCCATTTTTCCAGATTGATTCGCCTGGAAGCCACAGCTAAAATCATGCCTGTGCCAAGTAACAGATAACTCAATACAAAAAATATATCGCCTAAAGACACATCCGGTTCTTGTTTTAAAACTATTTCGGTATAGCCGAAAATTATTCCTCCAACGAAATACGAAAGCATACCCAAGCCAATAGAGAGCCAAACATTCCGACCACTGACGATTTGCGGACTAAGCCAGTTCCTCAAGCATAAGATACCAGCGCCCAAATAAGCTAAGGCTTCAAAAATATTTGTGCCAATCACATACCACTCGGCTCGGGTTTCTATGCCATCGGCTGCGGGAATTTTGGCACTAAACAACAAAAAGTATAACAGTGCCAGTACGCCCCAACCAACATTAGCCAAAACAATGTTCTGAGTGGTGAAAATCGATTTAGGAACCAAGGAATTGTCGTAAGAGTTATTCATAAGGCTTGACTATGTAGATGCACTCTGGCAGTATTTTGAGTTAAAGGATCGTATAATTAGCAGTTTGTCTGCTAAACGATACACAATTGGACACAAAAAACAAGTGCCAGTAGTAGGAACTTTTGGAAAAAATTTCCAGACTATTGCCATAGTTTACCCAGTGCTGATTGATTTAGCCAAGTGATAAACAGCGATCGCTCTGCTTCTGGCATATCTTCTAACTTATAAATCACTTGTTTGGTAAAGTTAGCGTTACCAAAATACGACTTGCCTAGTCGATGCAATTCTTGCAAAAGGATAACTACGTGATTTTCTTGCCACGGAGGCAGTTTCGGTGCAATCAAAGGATTGGTAGATACCAAAGATTTAACTGTTTCTGGAGGAGATGCTTGGGGAAATTGCTTTTGCTGAAATACCTCCGCAATATCTTTCTCAAATAATGCAGCTTGCCTAGCACCCAAAAACTCTTCAATGTCGATATAAACACCTTGCAACAGTAAAATACACCCTTGGATCAAAATCCCGGTTTTGCCATGACTACCACCTGTGTCATTACCCAACTGTTCTAAACGGATTTTCCCCCAAACGCTAAAGCGTTCCGGTTCCTCCAGTAAAACACAGGCTTTACCCCGGTTATCCGTTAATTCTCTCCATAAGGCTCTAGCTTCTTCTTCTTGACTAGCTTTAAAGACACTAATCAAGCGAAAAGTCTGCCCTTGATAATCTAGGATCGGCACCTGCTGATCCCGTTTTGGGTGCTGAATGCTTGATATTTCAACATCCTGCCGTTTGAGAATAAACATGGCACTAGCAAATAACTCCTCACAGGGGCATTCTTAATATGGAATATATAATGGCATTTGGCAGCATCGCCAAGGCTGAAATTACCTAGCGTGCTGTAAAAATGGACTAAGCCGAGCGATCGCTAAATACTTCACCAGAGTAAGCTGCCCAGAAGGACTCGGCCCAGGGTAAACAACCCCTTGACAACACAATATATCTAACCAATACCCCATGTACTTCGTTTTTAATGTAGATTGATAACTAGCGACTAGGATCTTAGCCTTGCTAGCGATCGATCTGCAATTTTCCATTGCTTCTTAGTCGGGTAAAGCGATATAATATTATAGGTGACTCTTTTGGGAGCCGCTATATTATTTTGGGCGCGTAGCTCAGTGGATAGAGCAATTGCCTTCTAAGCAATCGGTCGCAGGTTCGAACCCTGCCGCGCTCGTTTTAGGGATTTCCAAACAAAAAAATATCCAACTAACTCTGGTGGGGTGGGTTGGAAAGCACTCCTCATAGACTGGGCTGGCTTTCCGATCCACCCCACAAGTAGTAGTAATTTATCCCTCTTTTGTCACTCTCGGAAAACAATAATCTCAGCCTGATTCTGAGACTTTGATTTCATCAAGGTTTGAGGCTTTATTTTCTAACAGAAACTGAAATTTATAGATAAAAGTGGAAATTAAAGCCCTGTAAGCATTTGGGCGATTGGATTTTCCCACTCTGACAAAAGAGGGTTATTTGTTGGAGTTCCCTTTGATCCGGTACAGCAAGGATTTGAGCGAGATCCAAAAAATAAGTAAGTCGGCGTAAATAATTATTGTTGGGGTAAGGCAGGGAGCAGGGAGCAGGGGGAGAAAGAGTTTGAGCCTTATTTACTTTATTTCTGTTTTAAAGAAGACCTAGAAACTGGAACTACAATCTGTTTTGTTAATTCTTATCTCGAGGCTTGTTGGTCAGGTTCTGAATGGCACGTAGAAAAATTTTGTTTGTGCAATGACCATGTATTGATGGAAGGATGCAGTCGAATTTTTATGGAAAATATTGTTCAAGATGAATTTGGTAATTTAAACTCTTGCGCTATTAAAATTCCAGTTTCATATGTAATTAGAACCCAATGTGAAAATCCAAAAATTTCCGATGTGCAGAAGTATTGATACCGGAGCAAATTCCTGTTAATTATGTAGAAAATATTTACTTTAAGTCAAACATTGCTAAAGATGACTTTTTAAACTATTTTAAAGATTTTATTCTCTCAAAAATAAATAAAAATAATATATTTATATTTCCCAACATATCATCCCAAGGTTTGCCAAAATTTGAATACATTAATGTAAATAGAGGAAGGGGTGTCGAGGAATTTATTGAAGCTCTAAATTCAATTTCAGAAGTTAAACCAAATTTATTTTGTTAGGTTAATATTTAGAAAATAGCTAATTCAAAAATGAAGAATCACAGGCTAAATTGGTATTTGATATCTAGAAGATGAAATTTGTTGTGGGATGGAACTTTAAAAGTTGTTGAATCATCTGGTAAATTTTTCGATGTTTTTCTGGTTGAGAATCGCTTCACGTTCCAAATTGATGGTTTCAGTTGACAAATTAGATAATGCTTCCAAGGTTATTTTACCTTCATTGTGTAGCATTTCTAAATAGTTTGATGCTGATTCTAAAATTTGTTTGCCACTTCTGATTTGAATACTTAACTTATCTTCAATAACATCGAAAATAACCAAAAGTGATATCTTTTGCCAAATTTTTTGAGTCGAACCTACTACCTTGAAGGAAGTAACGATTTTTCCTTGTTCTGGTACATGAAGCGCTAAATCTGAGATCTGAATACTTTTTTGGATTTCCTCAAGTGGTAACGACGAAATATCAATTGTATTATCAAGAGTTATAAAGTCTGCTAAGTCAGGGAAATTTATTACTGTTTCGTTTAAAGATTCAAATTGAAAAGCTATTTTGTTGCTGAAAGGCTCTGTAATAGCATTAAGCTGTAGAGGATATGGGGGCTGTGGTACAGACCCTTTTTCATAAAATGAACGTCCTTCCGGAGTAACTGTAATTGGTGATGTTGCTGACAGAGTTTGTAATGACCGAAGATTTGCTGTCGTACTGCGGATAAATACAGAATCAAGCCCAAGTACAGAGGCTAATTCATCTTCGGTTGGCGGGGGTTGAAATTCAATAGCAGCGCGAATAATAAATTCTTCGAGTACGTTAAATTGGCGTGGTTCCTTAATATTTACTTCTACAGGAGTTTGACGCAAGCTATAGCGAAATTGGCGTGCTGCTAAAACTGATAAATTAGGACTTTGTGCTTCAATTTCCTCTACCAATTTTTTCAGTTTATCATCAATTGGTTTAGCAGAAGAAGCAAGAGACATCGACGAAACCTCCATGTATTTGACAAACTCAGGCTACATCATTGAAGGGAAACTTAGGTATTTGATTGTAAACTTCTGTATTTTCTTCGAGAGCTTGGCGTATATCGTATTGGGTTTGTAAATTCAACCAAAACTGAGCGCTATTACCAAAGTAGCGAGATAAACGCAAGGCTGTGTCTGCTGTAATACTAAGCTTTCCAGATAAAATCTCACTAATTCGTGTCTGACCTACACCTATATCTTTGCTTAATCGATCAGGGGTGATATTTAATGGCTCTAAAAATTCCCTTTGTAAGATTTATCCAGGGTGAATATTTGCTAGACGGTCATTATTCACAATTATTTTTATGCATCAGTGATAATCTAGTATTTCAACTTCCGAAGCATTGTTCTTATCCGTCCAAACAAAGCAGATTCGCCATTGGAGGTCTAGAAGAAATCGTCAGCTATTTCTGAAGCGCTTGCTGAAAAGTCTTGATGGCATCAACATGATTCACCATATTAATGCAGCGTAACAACAAATCTAGATCGATTCCTTTGACTTCTTCACTAATAGAAACCTTTTCATAGTGAAATGCGTTGCCCTCTTGACGCAGGTGATAAACTTCTAAAACGCCATCTTCCCAGAACCGATGTAGTTGCTGTCAAATACTCGTTAGCAAGCATCTATTTATGCTTTCAACATGCCTTGGTGACGACTAGCCCACCAAGCAAATCCAGCACCAGTCACAAACATTAGCAGACTATAAATTGCCCCAGGAATGGCCATTGTGGGAGTATTTAGCAATGTAGGCGTAGAAGCGATCGCTATCGCTAGAGTTCCATTTTGAATTCCTACTTCTATGGTAATTGCCGTAACGCTTTTTTCTCCTAATCGGGTTAAGGTTGCGATCGCAAAACCTAAAGCCATTGTTACCACATTCAAAACCAGAGTAGCCCAACCCACATCTATGACATAAGAAACAAAATTATTCCGTTCTCGCAATAGCACTCCAGTAATTACCACCGCCAGGAAAAATAAAGACAGCCACTTCACAGGTTTATCTGCCTTATCTGCTAGTCCGGGTGCATACTGCTTGGCTATCATCCCAATTGCTATAGGTAGAAGTGTAATCACCGCAATCTGCAAAACAGTACTTAAGAAAGGTAACTGTAGGGTTGTTCCTTGTCCCAAAAATGTCTGCATTGACAAATTGATTACCAAAGGAATCGTAAAAACCGTAATAAAACTACTAATAGCTGTTAGCGTCACAGAAAGAGCAACATCGCCCCCAGCCAAAAACGTAATCATATTAGAAGTAGCGCCACCAGGACACGCTGCTAAAATCATCAAGCCTACTGCTAATTGTGGGCTAAGGGGAAACACTGACGCAATGCCAAAGCCCACAATCGGCAACACCACCAACTGCGCCACCAAGCCAATCACCACCGCTTTGGGATAGATGACAACTCGCTTGAAGTCCTCTAGGGTCAAAGTTAACCCCATGCCTAACATGATAATAAATAGAGCTAGGGGCAGAAAAACAGCCGTCAGAAAATTTGCTTCCATCCTTAACCCGCGTTGGTAACAATAAAAGTGCCTCTGGATTGTACCGTGTTTGGATTGACGGCTGTTGCAAATTAAGCTCTTGGAATGGTTCAGAAGACTCTTGCAATTGCAAGAGGCGATAAATCCCAGGAGACATCCGTACTAAAGTGCGTAGGCAAAGCCCAACCCAGGCATCGCCTTGGATTTGTGGTAAAAATGACTTCAGAGGTTTATTGTTCAAAATTAACAATAAATCAACATTATCTTTATAAACTGCCGAAGGCTTTACGCTCCGCTATCGAGTACTCGCTCTAAGTGAACGCGAGTGCGTCTCGTAGAGAAGGCTTTACCCCGGATTTCTCACCACATCTCTCAAAACCTTGAGATCTTGAGCAGGGGAGCAGAGGAGAGTTCAATGTGCCTTGTTCTTTCCCCTCTGCCCCTCTGCACATCTAAGCTTGTGAGAAATGCGGGTTTAGGCTGCGCTATCCACCAGTCGCACAAAAAACATTGCTGAATTCTGGCGACTGACGCCTCTATTCTGTTTTGATAATTTATTTCTTGGAAATCCTTTAGCAGAAATCGCCAGCTATTTCTGAAGCGCTTGCTGAAAAGTTTTAATGGCATCAACATGATTCACCATATTAATGCAGCGCAATAACAAATCCAAATCGATTCCTTTGACCTCCTCACTACTGGAAACCTTTTCATAGTGAAGCGCGTTGCCCTCTTGACGCAGGTGATAAACTTCTAACACGCCATCTTCCCAGAACCACACTTCGGGAATCAACAGCCGCTTGTATGCCTCCAGTTTGTTGATTCTAAATTTTTTGTTGCACTTTCCGAAAAATAAATCTTTTGTTATTTTTCCATACCGGATGTAGTTGCTCTCAAACATTCATTAGCAAGCATCCGTTTAATTTTACTTTTTTACTCAGCACTTTTTCGGTGACAAATGCAAGTTAAAGTGTCGCAAGTCTACTTCGTTGGAACAAAGTACAGCACTCCCCCATCTGCATTCAGGGCATAAAACAATAGCAGACGACCCGAAGCATCTGAGCTAATGCGAGATACTGATTGGAGGGCAGATAAAAATTGGGCTTCCTGATTCATCACAGCTGGATCGCAACCCTTTTGAGTACTATCTAATGTTCCTAAGGAAAGTTGTTCACCAACCTGCTTAAAGGAGCCACCGAAACGATTACACCCCCCAGACCCATTCACCTGATTGTCTTTAAAATACAGAGATATCTCTGTTTGCGGTACAAGTGCAACAGCAGAGCCTTGACGCTCCCAACGCTCAAGTCGCCAAGAAGAATTTTCCAAAGCAACACTAGATTGGGGAGGGCGTTCGGAGGACATAGTAGGTGATTGAGTTGAAGAAGATTTTGTACAGGCCAATAAAGTAAGGCTGAAGGTCAGGGCAGCCCCCACAATACTTAAAACAAAACCCGTCTGAATTAAGATAACTTTGAGCGAAACCATCTTCGTTTGCATAATTCCTAACCGCTTACTCTAGATGGATCGGGACATTATTATAGTAAACTAACCGTTGGAGTGTTTGCACAATTGACTGGTTGTTAGCTTGCGTCGTTTCAGTTTGGCAGTGAACAATCGGAAAAATTTTATTTAAATTGAGATTGTTTAACGTTAAAAATCCTTCACTATCTCCTAGTAGATATCCCCCAGCAAAATTGGCGTTTCTGATAGCAGAAATTTTTTCAAGCTCTTTAGTATCCCAACTAAATCTAACAGTAACATCATTAAAATTATCTACAAATTCGTTAGCTCCAAATTCAAGATATATCTCAAAGTTTTGTGAATCACCAGGTTTTGTTTCTATATCTAATATATGATCTCCATCAAGCTGAGAGCCTGGAGGAATAAAACTTATTGAGGCAGCTTCGACAGGCTTGAGAACACCGATAAACGCGATCGCACTCAACCCTACTGTTCCCAAAATTGATGCAGTGCAACTAATACTACCCCGAAAAAACTTGTTTTGACTAAACAGATTCATTTTTTTTCTTCCTGATTTCACCAATTTTAATTATCAATCACTTTGACTTCAGTCATCAGGTATTAGTTATAAAGTAATAATTAATAATCATGAATTAGCATGACAGAGAAATGGCTTTCCATCGTCGGTATTGGAGAAGATGGGTTAGAGGGATTAAGTGCGATCGCTCTTTCCCTAGTCGCTCAAGCTAAAGTAATTGTAGGAGGCGATCGCCATTTAGCAATGCTGCCTTCAGATGACCAACGTGAGAAAATAGTCTGGGCATCTCCTATCAGCATTTCTGTAGAAGAAATTATCAAGCGGCGGGGTGAATCAATCTGTGTACTTGCCAGCGGCGATCCCATGTGTTATGGCATTGGTGTCACCTTAGGGCGGCGAATTCCCATTTCGGAAATGACAATTATCCCCGCACCTTCAACCTTCAGCCTCGCCTGTGCCAGGGTGGGATGGTCTTTAACTGAGGTGGAAACCTTGAGTTTGAATGGTCGCCCATCCTCCCTGCTCCAATCTTACATTTATCCGGGAGCTAGGCTATTGATTTTGAGTGAAGGAAAGGACACACCCGCCATTGTTGCTGAAATTTTGACAAATCGCGGCTACGGTGGCAGCAAAATCACCGTCTTGGAGCGTATGGGCGGCGCTCATGAAAGAATTGTCGAAGGTACCGCCGCATCTTGGAGTCCAACTGAAATTGCCGCCTTGAATGCGATCGCAGTTCATTGTATTGCCGATGCTGGGGTTATCCCTTTACCAAGATTACCAGGATTACCAGATAACGCCTATCACCACGATGGACAGTTAACAAAGCGTGAAGTTAGGGCAATCACCCTAGCAGCTTTAGCACCGACACCGGGACAACTATTGTGGGATGTGGGCGCGGGTTGCGGTTCAATTTCTATTGAATGGATGCGAACTCATCCTCGGTGCCGAGCAATGGCGATCGAGCAAAATTCATCTAGACTACTATATATTGCTGATAATGCCGCCACTCTCGGTACTCCAAATCTGCAAATCATTGAAGGTAAAGCGCCCCATGCCCTCAAAGACTTGGCTACACCAGATGCCATTTTTATTGGTGGTGGGGTAACAGCAACGGGACTTTTTGATGTTTGCTGGGAAGCACTGCCGCCAGGTGGATGTTTAGTGGCAAATGTTGTCACAGTAGAAGGTGAGCAAACTTTATTTCAGTGGCGTGAACGAGTTGGTGGTGATTTGACTCGTATTGCCATCCAGCGGGCAGAACCTATTGGTAAATTTTTGGGCTGGCGAGCAATGGCGCATGTGACGCAATGGGTAGTTGTAAAGTCTAATTAAGATTAATGATACGGAAGCAAATGCGGCATTTTAGGGAGTGTAAATCCAGTCCTGTGAAAGGTTTGGAACAAGTTGTGATCTCTTCATACCGATTCCTATTCAAAAGCGTAATTTATAAATTTCTACTCCCTACTCCCCCAAAGTGAAAGTTACAATTTAGAACGCAGATTGGTATCACATCAAGCTTGTGTTAGAATTTGATTGCTTGCAAAGCAAAGTATTGAACAATAAAGGGAAAAACATTATCGCAATCCAAAAGCAACAAATTAACTCGCAAATCAAGTCACCTCAAGTGTTCCTTATCGACCATGAAAATAACAATCGTGGTTTGATCGACACACGTGAGGCTCTACAGCTAGCGCAGAGCGTAGAACTTGACTTAGTTGTAGTCTCCGAAGGCAAAGAAGCTCCAGTAGCGAAGATCCTCAACTATGGCAAGTTTCAGTATCAAAAGAAAAAGCGTCAGACACAGAGTGCTAGACCAACGGTAAAAGAAGTTCGGTTGCGTCCCAACGTGGGAGCGGCTGATTACAATTTACGCATCGAGCAAGCGATTCGTTGGTTGAGTAAAGGCGATTCAGTGAAGTTTGTTATTCGTTTACGAGGCCGCGAAAATCAATACCGCGAACAGGCTGGAGAAATGCTAGAGCGGGTTGTAATTGCTCTGAGCGAAGTAGGTAAAGTCCACACCCTTGATAAACGCTCATTGGTTGCTCAAGTCGTTCCAGCCTAAATTAATTTTTCAAGGATATCTTGAACGCCCCAAGTAGCCCTTAAAATCCCCAAAATCATCTGCTGGCTATTTAGATACTATGGTGTGCTGAAGCCAAAAGCCCAAGCACACCGGGCATTTTGGGGAGAATTCAGGAATTCCCAGTGCTGAGGAACTTCCAATTAAAAAAATCTCTAATATTTTAGTAGTAAGCTAACGCATCGTCAGAATTAAATAAAGACGGTGCGTTATTTTGTTATCGGCACTTGATATTATGTCCGATTGAATATTTAGGGACTTCCAATGAAAAAAATATCCCATTCCTGCGGGACGCTCCCCGAACGGACGATAGCACAGCTGTGCATAGGTGTCAACTTAAACTCAAATGCTTGTCCCACATACGCTTTACCCCCCTTAATCCCCCCGATGGATTGGGGGGAAAAAGAAATCCAGTTCCCTCCCCAATACATACGGGGAGGGTTAGGGTGGGGTAACGTGGTGAGTAAATGAACTCAATATCCTGTCTGGACAGATTTGCGGAAACTGCATTTAATACAACGCCGCAGAACTCTACCGTTCTACAGCACGCTACAGTGAAGCCGAACCCCTGTATCACCAAGCTTTGGGAAAGGGAGAATCACAAGTATTGAGTTTGGCACTAAAAAATTCAGACTGTGCGGCTATTGTTGACGATAGGGCAGCACGGCGTTGTGATCAAGCTTTAGATATTACCACTATCGGAACAGGAGGTTTGCTGATATTAGCAAAAAGACGTGGACTAATCCCAAGCATATCTCCTGGAATTCAAGCTTTGCGTGACGCTGGTTTGTGGTTATCTGATACTTTGGTCAATTTACTCAAACAACAAGCAGGGGAATAGCGAGATCGCCCATTAATTCTACCTTCAAATGGCGATCGCTAAAGTCAGCCACTGCTTTAAAATGCTTCTATGCAAATGTATCTTTACCTCAAAAAAAGGAGATTTGCAAATCGAGACAAAGTAGAATCAAAAATAAACTTCACAAACTGTTTATGCAATGGGCTAATTTTCTAGCCAAAGAAGCCGCTACTAATCGCTTATCCCTAGAGCAAACGGCAGCATTTGTAACCTATTTTAAGACTGAAAACTTAGGAAAAAATGAAACTCAACTTGCCAGCGAATTAAATGTTGATATTCCTGCTTTCAAAAAGTGGATGGGTGAGCTATATGACAAGTTCGCCCAGAATTATCCTGAGTTAGCTATTGCCAACAGTCGGAGCAAACTAGAAAAGTTACAAGCTTACCTAAGGGCAAAATATAATAGCGAATTGGATGTCCTCAAACCATTGGCGGCGATGAAATTATTAAAATCGCTGGTGGTTCGGGAACGACTGCAACAAGAAGCTTGGGTTGCGAGAAGAATTTGTAAATTTTTGGGATATTTACCTTTAGCCTTAGAGTTAGTAGGGCGATATCTGGATAAAATGCCAGATTTATCTCTAGAAATACTGCTGAAGCGGCTAGAGAAAAAACGAGTAGAACATCAATCAGTAGTCAATGCTAACTCATTGATGGATTATGAATACGGCGTAGCTGAAGCTTTTGAATTGAGTTGGGAACAGTTAGATGAAAATGCACAAAGCTTTGGCTGTTTATTAAGTTTGTGTCCCTTGGCTGACATTCCTTTATCTGTGGAGACGATAGAAGATGACAAAAAACAACAACTCAATGAAAAAGCGATCGCCGATTTACTAGAATTGCATTTTTTACAACAAAAAAGTCAAGGAATTTATCGTCTAAATCCCCTAATTCGGCAACTTCTGCAAATGAAGTTGAATAATTCAACTGAGGCGGATGAAGCAAAAACTAAATTTGCAGTGATGATGTTAGAGGTTGCAAAGCTAATTCCGCAACAGCCTAACCCTGAAGATGTTCTCAATTTCACTCCACATATCCCGCACATTAAAGAAGTTGCAATTCATCTATCCCAGTATCTCAGTGATGAAAATCTAATTACTCTGTTTACTAAATTGGCCTGGTTTTATCAAGGTCAAGAAATTTATCAGCAAGCAGAATCTTGGTTGCAACGGTGTGTAGAACTGACTCAAAATCATCCTGATTTAGAACATTCCTATATCGCTGCTAGCCTCAACAATTTAGCAAAACTCTACGAATTTACAGGACGCGACAGTGAAGCTGAACCTTTATATCAGCAAGCTTTAGAACTGAGAAAACGCTTGCTGGGAGACAACCATCTTGATGTCGCTGCTAGTTTGAACAATTTAGCATTACTCTACGAATCGACAGGACGCTATAGCGAAGCCGAACCGTTGCTTGAGGAAGCTTTAGAACTGAGAAAACGCTTGTTGGGAGAAGAACATCCCGATGTCGCCACTAACTTGAGTTATTTAGCATTAGTCTACGAATCTACAGGACGCTATAGCGAAGCCGAATCTTTATATCAGCAAGCTTTAGAACTGTGGAAACGCTTAGTGGGAGAAGAACATCCCCATGTCGCCACTAGCCTGAACAATTTAGCAGCATTGTACTGTTATACAGGACGCTACAGCGAAGCCGAACCGTTGCTTAAACAGGCTTTAAAACTGAGAAGACGCCTGCTGGGAGAACAACATATCGATGTCGCCACTAGCCTGAACAATTTAGGACAACTCTACGAATCTACAGGACGCTATAATCAAGCCGAACCTTTGTATCAGCAAGGTTTGGAACTGAGTAAACGCTTGCTGGGAAACAACCATCCCGATGTCGCCATTAGTTTGAACAATCTCGCAGCACTCTATCGTCATACAAGACGCTACAGGAAAGCCAAACCCTTGTTTGAGCAAGCTTTGAAAATTTGTGAACGGACTTTAGGTGTCAGTCATCCCACAACTATGACGGTTCGGGCAAATTATGCAAATTTTTTAAGAGAAGCATATCATTAGCGATCGCCCACCATATCATTTTCAGGTAATTAAACCATATGGTACGGTAGCACCGCTGTGCATAGGTGTCAACTTAACGTGAAACCCTTATCAAGACCTGATATTGAGTTCATTCACTTCCCATTACTCACCCCGTCACCCCACCCCGGTTTTGTCTAAAGCCAAAACCGCCCCTCCCCTTGCTAAGGGGAGGGGTTGGGGGTGGGGTAAAACGTATGTGGAACAAGCATTTGAGCTTAAGTTGACACCAATGACCGCTGTGCTACCCTACAAAGGATTGTGGTTCAAATAGATGAAAATTGCTGTAAAGGGGGCGATATTCCCCCCTGTTCTCCGTTATTGAGATGCTGCCAGAAAACTAGTATCTTTAATTACTGCCAAACAAACACTTTAGCTTCGTATGGTCCCAAATCAGTGATGATGCCATCGTCACCACCTTCCACATCATAATTCGCAGTCCATTCGTGCCATGTTCCACCGCTAGGAAAGTTAGGAACATGATAGCCAGCTAGGAAATTTTCTGAGAAATTCGCTACCACGACTACGCGAGAACCTTGTTCGTTCCAACGGCTATAAGCTAATACTTTTGCCTCTGGATTTTCGTGGATAAAATCAATATTTTCTGTGTAGAGAGCATGATTACTTTTACGCAGATTAGTTAAACCTTTGTAATATTCAAATAAACCACGATTTAAATCATTACCCAACAGTGTCCAATCGATTTTAGCTGACTCAGGTTGCTTAGGTTTGTACTCGCCAAATTCCTCTCCCATCCAAATCAAAGGCACACCAATAGCAGTCATCAGGATAGCTACTCCTAATTTAATCCGCCTAAAAGCTTCTTGATCAAAAATCTCACGGTTACCCAGTTCTACCATGAGATGATTATGGTCATGGTTAGTGAGATAATTTACCACATTAGTAGCACCCAAGAAACCTTGACGTTTGCAGTCAATAACATCTTTAAGACGCTCTAAATCAAATGTATCGCCGCAGATATGCTCTAAAATGCAGTGATAAAAACTATCATGCCAGCAACCATCCATCGGCCCATCGACATTGGTTATGCTGGTAGTTTCAGGAATGTGTTCGGCAACGTTATAAAAAGGTTTTGCACCAGCAGTATTTTTAGCTTCTTGCACAATCCAGTGCATGAAATCATAGTTAGCAATTTGCCGCGCTGCATCATAGCGAATACCATCAAGATGAAATTCCGTAATCCAATAACGGATTGTTTCACCAATAAATTTTCGCGCTGGAAAAGTATCTAAATTTTCGTCGTAATGTTCATAATTAAACTCAGGACCCCAGTTATTATCAGGGTCACGAGGCGAGTGATGATACCAATAATCGTGGTCAATTTGTGTTAACGGACTGGATGCTTCCGAGTGGTTATAAATTCCATCATTAATTACACGAATGCCTCTAGCATGACACTCATCAATCAAGTTTTTCAACTCAGCAGTAGTACCATAACTAGATTCTGTTGCAAAGAAGTGGCGGGGATTATAACCCCAGCTATGATCGCCAGGATATTCTTTTATTGGCATCAACTCAATAGCATTGATTCCTAATTCACACAAATAATCTAACTTTTCAACAATATGTTTGTATTTGCCTCGTGCATAAGGGTCATCTTCACCACCAGAAAAATCACCAACATGCAGTTCATAAATTACTAATTCATGGTCAGCAGGTAAAGGTTTATCATCATGTCGCCAAACATAGGTATCAACAATTCTTTCCCCATCTTTGATGCGGATAATACCATTATCTTCTCCACCCACTTCATCTATATCAGTTGCATAGGGATCTGTGACATCAACCCATTGTTCTGGTTCAAAAAACCATGAATTTGTTTGGACACGGAATTTATATTGATAAGCGCCATCTTCTAATTCAACACTTGTGCGGAAATAGCCATCATCACCTTTTTCCATAGGAATTTCTTGCCAATCAGAAAAAGAACCAATTAATGCGGCTCCTTTGTTGTAGGGTGCAAATAAATTAAATTCAATTGGCTTTGCCATAGAAGTGTTTGTAATATCAAGGGTTGATAGAAGTATTCTCTGATGGTTAATTACATTTGCAAATCGCTCTTGAGAATGAATTGAATAAGTAGTGCTTCTATCTTCAGGAATAATTGATAAATATTTTTTCGGGAATTTAGCTGTTTTTATTGAATTTTGACTTTTTATAGTATTTAGCAATTAAAACATCATGGAGATAGTAAACATAAAATTACTTTCAACAAGGCCAAAATTGATTCAGAATTCAGGATTCTGAATCAATCAGTAGCGGTTCTAAATTATCCACTTTAAGCATTGCTGAACTGAGAATTCTGAATTTTATTTTAATTAATTTTGCCGCTATTTTGTTGGAGATAACTTAACAACCAATTCGCAGCTGTAGCCCTGCGAGTTTGTCGAGGGCCGAATTCACCAATTTTGTAACCTTTGAAGCCCAGTTTTTGTTTGAGTGATTGTTTATTTTCAGTAGGAATGGAACGAGTTAACTTGACTGTTGCGGGGCGAGAATCAATAAAATCTGGTGGTTGTGGGTACTCATCCTGCCATTCTGGTGCAACTTGGCTAGTATCCCATTGTCCAGTTGATGAATTATAGCGATAGCCTAAATAATGCCATAGCAACTGATTAACTGTGGCATCATCTAGTTCTTCGTTGAGAATTGCCCAAATTGTGTCTGTATTGAGTGGTGGCAGATTAGACATAAGTAAGTAAGAATTCAGAATCCAGAAATTAGAATTTAAGAAAACCTTTATGATTAGCCTATTACACTTCTAAAGACAGGGGCAATTTTATTTTTATCTACACCTGCTGGAAGATTTATCTACTACAAGCATTAGACAAACTACTAAAGAGATCCTAGATCGGGGGATTCGCTTTCCTCAGGAGGAAAATTATGGGAATAGGCGATTTGTTTAGAAATCTAGTCGGTGGCATCCAGAAACGACGTGATGAAGAGTGGGATAATGGCGATCGCACTCTATACAGTTATCGCCCCGAAGACGACGATGAACACCGCGACTACAGATATCGCGGCGAAGATGACGAGGACGAAGACTATGGGTACAGATATCGCCGCAATGAAGACGAAAACACTGAGTACACATATCGTGACGAAGACGAAGAGGAAGACCGCGATTAATTTCGCAAGTTCTAGATGAACTACCCATAGTTGGCTTCGCCTGAACTATGGGTTTCTACATCCCATAGTTCGTTACTAGTAGAAGCTTCTATAGATTTTTGACGCTTCTTAGCCCCCAGTTGCCGCATCGATCCAGCTTGC
>JAESFX010000252.1_pt1 | contig 34756 bp, 30 predicted proteins | sample 9269501 | NCBI WGS metagenome assembly JAESFX01 (sample SAMN14515570, study PRJNA621655) | algae metagenome | isolation source: Desmonostoc geniculatum HA4340-LM1 and co-occurring heterotrophs from cave... | place: USA: Maniniholo cave, Kauai, Hawaii | collected 2009-07-28
AGCCGATGTATAAGCGGTTGTTGGTGCTGGTGATCCAGTTGGCGAAGCGTTCCCAGACGTTGGCGCTTTCGCGGCGTTGAATGGTTGCTGTCATTGTTTTATGATTGCGTTTGAGTTATGTGTATGAATCAGGCGGTTTTGTTTTTGCCTGTGAATGTACTTTACACTGCTTTACAAAATTTAAGCAAGTACTGGCACATTCACAAAGCTGGTGTCAGTCATTAGTTTTACTTATATCCGACCAGTATCTATAGTTTTCGGGTATGGGGAAAAAACTTCCAATGACCAATGCGACGGGGTATACACCGTACACACCCACAACGGGATGAGTTTCCCGCAGCTTTCAATAAAGCTATATTTGCTCAAACATATTAGACTTCTTGCATAAATATGAATTTGTATCACGCAGAGGCGCTGAGGCGCTCCAGAAGAGAACGCAAAGAAGGACTTTTGCAAGAGGTCTAATGAAATTGGCAGGTTTACAGTCGTAAAAGCTACTTTTCAAGTCACAAAAGTTGATTTACGTCAAAATCTACCCAATCCTCACTAACTCGAAGCACTGGTATAAAACTGCAACGCAAACCGCCAAAACCAAGTAGAAAGGAAAAATAACGCCGCTGCCAATACTCCTGCACCCATCAACCAGCTAATTTCACCCCGACCTAGCATTGCTTGGGCTGGTATTGTTGTTAAAAAAGTTACTGGCACTACAAAGGTAAAGAAAAAACGGTAAACAGTTGGATAAGCCGTGATTGGATATCTTCCTGCTTCTAATAAACTACGCAATACCTCAGTAACATTGTATATTTTAACGAACCATATAGTCATAGACCCCAGCATAAACCACAGGCTGTATAGAATTACCAAGCCAAACAATAAGGGCACTACACTGAGTAAATATTTGTCTATCCCTACACCAAGGCGTTGACCTGCGTAGCCAATGATGATGCAGCCAAAGATTAAATCGGGTAGTCCCCAAGGTGAAATGGTGTTGGTGGAAAGCCAAAACTGACTGCGAATAGGTTTCAATAATATAAAGTCAAGAGTGCCTTCTTGCACATGGCGGACAATGCGATTTAGGTTCGGCGCGAGAAATGTGGCGGAAAATCCTTGCAGTAAGGTAAAAATTCCCAGAACTACTAAAGCTGCTTCCCATGACCAGCCAGCAAAAGTGTAGCCGGTGCGGTAAAACAAGAATAGCCCAAAGAGACTGCCAGCAAGGTTACCCAGGCTGCTGAAGGTAGCTATGACAAAGTTGATGCGATACTCCAACTCAGCTGCGATCGCCGCACTCCAAAATAGTCTTAGTACTTTCCAATATCTTTGCATCTTGCACCCCTAAGTTGATATAGACTTTAAAAATTACAAAACAACTTTACATAAATTTAATATTACTTTTTATTCAAGAAAATTGCAGAACGTTAAGATGTTGTGGATCTATCTATTCAAAGCTCAGAAATTTTATGCATCTGGATTTACCACAATTGATTAAATCACTTGGCTACTTTGGGGTGTGGGCAATTGTTTTTGCTGAATTTGGCTTATTAATTGGTTTTTTTCTCCCTGGGGATAGTTTATTATTCACCGCTGGATTTATTGCATCTCAGAATTTACTCAACATTTGGGTTCTAATTTTTGGTGCTTTTGTTTGTGCAGTCTTAGGTGACAATGTTGGCTATTTTACTGGGCATAAATTTGGCAGAAGACTATTTCAGAAGGAAGATTCGTGGTTTTTTCATAAAAAACACATTGTGAAAACCCAAAATTTTTATGCAGAACACGGGAAAAAAACTATTGTTTTAGCGCGTTTTTTGCCAATTGTACGGACTTTCGCGCCCATTGTGGCGGGTATTGGTGCTATGCATCACCGCACATTTATGTCTTACAACTTAATTGGCGGCTTCGTTTGGACATTTGGAATCACTCTGTTAGGGTTTTTCTTAGGAAAAACCTTACCACCTGAACAGGTAGATAAGTACTTGTTACCGATTATTGGATTAATTATAGTTATTTCTTTAGTACCATCAATTATTCATCTCATCCAAGAAAATAGAGCAAATAAAGGTTGAAAATGTGTAATAATTCTGAATTCAGAAGTCAGAATTCAGATATGTCATTTGCGTAATTTATAAATTTCTATTTTCCATCTCCCGAAACTCAAAATCTAGGATAATTTGCGGTGAAATAAATATGGCTAAACTATCTAACGAGTTGCAACGCTATTTTTTTGAAGAAGAACGACCCCCAACTGTAACTTTGGCAGATATTCTCCTACTAGCAAAAGAAAGAATTTTTGGATTTTTGCTGATTATTTTATCTCTACCTTCGGCTTTGCCAGTTCCAGCACCGGGATACTCAACTCCTTTCGGCATCTTGATTTTTTTACTTGCGATACAGCTGATTGCTGGTGCTAAAACCCCCTGGTTACCAAATAAAATGATGAATCATGCCATCAAACTTGAAACAGTCCAGGGTTTTCTAAAGGCAGGGATTCCTTGGTTAAAAAGAATTGAAGCGATCGCCCGTCCTCGTTTGAGCTATATTTGTACTACTTTACCAGGTAGAGTAACAATTGGCAGTGCGATCGCCTTGATGGCAATTTCCATGATGATTCCAATTCCGGGAACTAATACCCTACCAGCAATGGGAATTTTCGTCACTAGCTTTGGCTTATCAGAAGATGATGGTGCCATTAGCTTGGGTGGTTTAGTTATGTGTTTGATGGGGGCAATTTTGACTACTTCAATTCTGTTGGCATTGATTTGGGGTGGTTCCAGTCTGCTTGATATCATCAAGACTTGGCTAGGTCGTTGAAAAAGAATTTAGAATTCAGCAGTCAGAATTAAAAAAGAATTCAGGAGTCAGAATTCAGCAGTCAGAATGCAATTAGTTGGGGATTTAGACCCGCAACTAATTGTAGACCACCAATTTTTCAATTTGGTGTGGTGCTTCACCGTTTATTTATCTGCTTTTTCGCTCAGAATTCATACTGAATTCTGACTACTGAATTCTGTTTTGTTAAGCTACTGGCAAGATTTTATGACTTCCTTAAACATCAACCTCTACCTATTTCTAGAAAACCTGATTTTTTTCGTCATTGCCACACTTTTTATTGTGGTTGTCAACTGGGGCTGGAAAAACACCAAAACCTACACTTTGCCTTTACCATTTCCCGGCTGGTATAAAATTTGGTTTGGCTCAGTGCAAGTATTAGGAATACTACTCCCATTAGTAGTGATGCTATTGTGGGGTGTGTGGTGGAGCGATGGCACTGTCTTAACTGTGCTTGGTTGGTACTTTATCGTATTAGTGTTGCAAATCATTTCCGAGAGAGTCGCCCTGAGAGAGTTACAAAATGTAGTGTGGGTGATGGTTCCTTACATATACTTACCGTACCGTTTCTGGCAGTTATATGAGGGTTTAACAATCTTAGGCTCTGAAACTAAGTTACTGTGGGTGCGATATTTCTTAATTTTTCAACTAGTGCTGTGGATTGTCAATTACGCTATAGATGTATCACAATTGCCACGGCTATTTCGCTGGGAAGTTATTCCAAGTGAACAAAAATAGGTGAGGTCATTTGTCATTGGTCATTGGTCATTGGTCATTTGTGATTCCCCGCGTCGCCACTCCCCACTCCCTACTCCCTACTCCCTCAGTTAGTTTAATTTAACTGCTGAGAAACTCCCGAAAATTTGATAGCGTCAAACAAAGGAAAATATTCTTCTGGACGTTAGAGCTTGAAAACCCGTTCTAATTACTGGCTACTGCTACCTTATATCCGACCCCAGTGGCGAACCATCACTAAGGGATTTATTGGCATTTTCGGATATGTGCTGGCGACATTAGTATTAATAAATCTTGCTGGTAAATTGGCAATTCCCTTTGCACAAGGTAATGTAGTAGCGATCGTCCAAATAACTGGAATTTGTGCCTTAATCTTTCTTGTCAGAAGCTTGTTCCAGTCTATACAAGATATGTACATGGCGAAAGTTGCTTTAAAAGTTGCTTTTCATCTCCGCCATCAAGTATATTCCCATCTCCAAAAGCTAAATCTCAGTTATTTTGAAACGGCAAAAGCAGGTGATTTATCTTACCGCCTCACGGAAGATGTTGACCAAGTTGGTGAAGTGGTAAATAAAATATTTCACGACTTTATCCCCTGTGTTTTGCAGTTAGTGGCAATTCCGATTTATATGATTTATCTGAATTGGCAATTGACACTAGCAACGGTGATAGTTGCACCAGTAATGGGTATTTTAATCCGCTGGTTTGGTAAACGGTCACGCAAGTATTCTTTAAAAAGTCAAAATCCGGCGTCGGGTTTATCTGCCATTATCTCGGAAATTTTTAACGGTATCCGTTTGGTACAAGCTTTTGCAGCGGAAAACTACCAAATTGCCCGGTTTGGCTATGAAGCAGAACGCAGTCTGAAACCAAAATATTCAGCACAACGGCTAAAAGCAATTCAAATTCCCATCGTGGCTTTTTTGGAAGCTTTAAGTGCATTATCTTTACTCATAGTGGGGACGTGGCAATTTTCCCAAGATAATTTGACAGTAGCTAATTTTTTTAGTTATCTGGCTGCGGTGGCGCTGTTAATTGACCCCATTAGTCACACGATTAACAACTACAACGAATTTAAACAGGGTAAAGCATGTGTTCACCGGGTTTTTGAGTTGATGGCAATTAAACCGACGGTAATAGAAAAACCAAATGCCATTACCCTACCTCCAGTTGCAGGCCAAGTAGAATATGTTCATGTTTCTTTTGGCTATCAACCGGGTGAATCCTTATTAAAGGATATCAATTTGTTGGTATCACCGGGTGAAGCGATCGCTCTTGTCGGTGCTTCTGATGCTGGAAAAACCACATTTGTCAATCTCTTACCCCGTTTCTACAACCCCAAAACTGGTCAAATCTTAATTGACGGTATTGATATTCGGGATGTCAAGTTACATAGTCTGCGGCGACAAATTGGCATTGTTCCCCAACAAAGCATCATGTTTTCTGGAACAATCGCCCAAAATATTGCCTTTGGACAAGACTTTTTTGATATGCAAGAAGTGACAGCAGCGGCGAAAATTGCCAACGCCCATGAATTTATTAGCGAATTGCCAGAAGGTTATCGTACTTGGGTGGGCGAAGGTGGGGTAAACTTATCTAGTGGACAAAGACAAAGAATTGCGATCGCTCGTGTTGTTCACCTCAACCCGCAAATTTTGATTCTCGATGAAGCGACATTTGCATTAGATTCTGAGTCAGAAGCCTTGGTGCAGGAAGCCTTAGAAAGACTGATGCAAAACCGCACAGTGTTTATTATTGCCCATCGTTTATCAACACTTAGAAAGTGCGATCGTATTTTAGTTCTTGAACAAGGACAAATTGTCGAATCAGGAACCCATGAAGAATTATTAGCCCTAGAGAATCGTTATGGGCGATTTTATGCTCAGCAATTTAGTTAGCCTGCACCGCCCAATAGATGATGGGTGCGTTACGCTGCGCGCTAACACACCCTACGTCTGAATTCTGAATGCTGAATTCTTATTTACGGATTTAACATAATTTTTGCAAAAATAATTTCGTTGACAATATCCATTACACCTGTACTTTAGACTCAGAAGCAGTTAATTTATCTATCCAATTCAGTCGAAAATTGTTTGTAGAGACGTTGCATTGCAACGTCTCTGATTAGATTATTAGTTGTGGCAAATGTGTGACTAACCTAAATCTTTAGCGGTCAGATCTTTTTTCCTTTTGAGGATGATACCAAAAGCAGCAGCCATCAAGGTTCCGAAAATGCTAGCAGGTTCTGGAATAGAAGTTTCATCCACAGGTATAGGTACTTTAATACTCAAATTCGCCAAGGGAGTGTTAGTCAAAGTTAAAGATGTTATGGTTGGCGCCCCAGGAATATCGGACTGGAAATCAAAAACTGTGGGAGTTGAATTACCATTGCGATCGCTATATCGTTCTCCATAGCCACTGACTTCAAAAGTTCCCTGATACTGTTTTCCGGTGTCTGGGTCGGTGACAGTACCAGTATAGAGGGCTTTGATAAAATTAAATTCATCTTGAACAACTCCTTGAAACAAAGTTCCTGGCAATTGTCCTTGGTAAAGGAAGGGAGTCAACTGACCACCAGAAAGAACCGGCGATGTCAAAGCACCATCGAAGGAAACAAAAGGAATACCTTTAAAGTCAACGAAGTAATGCAGACTTCCATCAGAACGTGTTCCTACCTGCAAATAGTCTGATTGATAAACAGGAACATAATTAGGATTATTTTGAGTACCTAAATTCCGGTAATAAGTTCCAGTGTCATCCGTATCAATACGAGTAATACTGTTATTGAAATTCGGATTATTTCTGGGAAGTTCGATAGTTCCTGATATTGTACCAGTGGTTTGAATTGTGATGAATTGAGCGGCAAAAGCACCAGAACTACTGAAACCAATAATTGCTGCGGCTAAACAACTACTGCTAACAATTGCACTACCCAGCTTAGCCCCTGATGAACTTACTTTCATGAACAATTTGCTCCTGTAATCGCCGATAAAAAGACACACCTAGTCGGCTGAGATTCATTTCAAATGTTTCTCAACATGATTATTATTCCCAGATTTATGATGTAAATCTCATTATCAAAAAAAGCTTTTTTATCAAAAATTGGAACATTTTATTTAAAATATAAGTCGCTATTCAGAATTCAGAAGCCAGAAGTCAGAATGCAATCATTGGGGTATTTACACCCGCCAATTTCTTACGAAGTTCAGATACTGCGGCAAGCCAAAAAGTCTCTAGGGAGAAAACCTCCGCTTTGATTGAATACCACTAAATTTTCAATTTTGTCGAGGACTTAAACCCGTTTATTCACTCATCAGCCGCATAGAATTCAATTTATTTTTCTGACGACTGACGGCTTTCTTGTTTCTTGTTAAGGAACTTTACTATTTAAATTATTCTCTCAACAAATAATAATTGGCAAGGTAAGATTATTTATCATTGCGATCAGGTATATTGGTGAGACTTAAGACTTTCAATCGACCACTGGGTATTTTGTTAATGTTTTTAACTACCCAGATAGCATTTAGTTCTAGAATTGGTAAGGCACAGACCCCAACCGCACCCACAACTACTACAAAAGCAATTTGCTCTACCCAATTGGGAACAGCTATAGACGCTGTTATCAATCGTCCCCTATTTCGTCGGATGCGTTGGGGAATTTTGGTGCAACCTTTGTCAGTGGGGTTAACTCTTTACAATCGAGATGCTGATAAATACTTTACTCCAGCGTCTAACATGAAGTTGCTGACAACAGCAGCCGCATTGCAGCAGTTGGGTGCTAATTTTCGGATTCGCACTTCTATTTATCAAAACGGCAATGGTGTTTTACGTATTGTCGGTAGGGGAGATCCCAGTTTAACTGATACTCAATTGCAATCATTAGCACAACAGTTGAAACAAAAAGGTATTACTCAAATTCCAGAGTTAATTGCCGATGATAGTTATATTCAAGGAGATATTGTTAACCCTACCTGGCAATGGGAAGATGTCCAATCAGACTACGGCGCACCAGTCAACAGTTTTATTATCAATCAAAATATTTTTAGTTTAAAACTTGTACCCCAGGCTGTAGGTAAACCTTTACAAATAGTCTGGACTGATGTTAGCGAAGCAAGACAGTGGCGGACAATTAATCAGTCAGTAACCGTTGACCAAAATCAACCAATTTACATCAATGTTAACCGAGAATTATCAGGAACAGCATTGCGAATTCAAGGACAGTTAACAGCAAATTCTGAACCTTACTCACTAGATTTACCCGTAGTTGATCCTGATTATTACTTCTTACGCCGCTTCCGTACTGCTTTGGCAAAACAAAAAATTTCTTTGGAAAAAACATTAGTAGTATCTGGTGGTATTAATCAAAAAGAAATAGCGTTTGTAGAGTCACCACCTTTATCGGAATTATTAGCAGAGACAAACATCAATAGTAATAATCTTTATGCTGAAGCACTATTAAGAGCATTGGCTGTGGAAAAACCCAAACTGAAAAATCAGACTAGCGCTAATGTAGGTTTAGAGGTTGTGAAAGCGAGTTTAACTCAATTGGGAGTCGATCCAGCAAATTATGTTTTAATAGATGGTTCAGGTTTATCACGTCGTAACTTAGTAACACCAGAAGCTTTTGTCCAAACTTTGCGCTTAATCGCAAGAACGCCAGCAGCATCCATATATCGCGCTTCTTTACCTGTGGCTGGCAAAACTGGAACCCTAAAATATCGTTTTCAAAACACACCAGCTGAAGGTATTGTGCAAGCTAAAACAGGTACGTTAACTGGTGTAGTTTCTTTATCTGGATATGTGAATGCACCTAAATATGAACCGTTGGTTTTTAGTATTATCGTCAATCAATCGGAACAACCTACAACAGTTGTGCGCCAAGCAATTGATGAAATTGTCGTGTTGTTAGCTCAGTTACAGCGTTGTTAATAAATATTGATAGATTGTAAATTTTGCTTCGGTATGTTTAATTTGGTAAAGCGATCGCCCTACAGTCTACAGCCTGTTTGTCATTGAATATCATAACAATACTATTATCAGGAAACGATGTACCACAAAGACCAAAATTTTAGAGTTTAGGTATTTTTCCTGATTACAGCACTCGTTAGAGATGAATAGGATAGAGCGCATAATTATGCGATCAATTTTATGGCATATTATTTCTTAACTAGAAATAGTTAAACTCATTGATTAATTCTGGTAAAAAACCAGATTTATACAATAAAACTTAATAGCATGATTGGCATTATTAGATGAAAGCTAGCTTTTGAAAAATAAATGCACTCAAGCTTAAAAAATAGCTACGTCAAGAATTAAATAATTACTGTTGAAGTATTTTTTAAGCAGTCAGCACTCTAGCTGATTAATTTTGTTGCGATTTTCAAAGGTTTCATTTGTTTGCAGACAACAACTTAAAAAAACTTGCTTAATTTCTGCATCCATTTGCTATAAACAGGAAAAAATTATGGCAGTTTCACTAGCTAAAGGACAACGAGTTTCACTTGAAAAAGTTGCTCCCGGCTTAACAGATGTTTTTATTGGACTCGGATGGGACGTTAAAGCTACAGACACAGGTCACGATTTTGATCTGGATTCATCAGTATTTATGTTGGGTATTGATGAAAAACTTCTTTCCGACAATCACTTTATTTTTTACAATAATCTCACAAGTCCTGACCCCGATAAATCCCTTCAACATCTGGGAGATAATCTCACAGGTGTAGGTGAGGGAGATGATGAAGTTATCAAAGTTAATCTCAAAAAAGTACCGCCAGAAGTTCAAAAATCAGAATTCAGAACTCTAACTTTATTAAGTTAACAAAAAAAGAAATTTTGAGGATGTATCTGAAATGGAAATTGAATTAAGTAAAGGTGGTAGATTTAATCTTTCTCAAGAAGCTCCCAATTTAAAAAAGGTAGCTATTGGCTTGGGTTGGCAAGTAAATCAAGCGGGGCAAACCTATGATATTGATGCTTCCGTATTTATGTTAGGTGCAGATGGTAAAATACCTGATGAAAAATATTTTGTATTTTATAATAATTTGCGATCGCTAGATGGTTACTTAACACATTCAGGAGATAATCGAACTGGCGAAGGCAATGGAGATGATGAGACAATTTATGTTGATTTAGCAAAAAAGAAAGGTATTTTAGGCTGGTTACCTCAAGTCAGTACAAGTGATTTTATTTTTTTAGAACGACTAGATGAAATTGGCGAACGCTATCATCTTGTCCATACAAGTAGTCATTGCCATCACCACCGTCGAGGATATCATTACCTGTACCACCATAGAGAGAGTCATTGCTGATACCACCATAGATGGTATCTTTGCCTGTTTCTCCATAAAGGCGATCGCTGCCTTCGTAGCCGTAGATAATATCATCAGCTAGGCTTCCCGTCAGGCTGTCAGCTGAACGCGTACCATATAGAGTATTTTCAATGACATCTTGAAGTCTAACTGTGACACTTTGTACACTGCTAGCATTAATGCCGTCGCTGACAGTGACTTGCAATTCAAACGTGGGATTAATTTCAAAGTCAAGTTCGTCGCTATCGTTGACAGTAATTTCTCCAGTGGTGGAGTTGATGTTAAAGCCAACCTGACCATCGCGATCGCTATCCAAGTTACCATTAATAATTGTCCAGTTGGAAAATGTGCTGCCATCGACATCTGTTGCAGCTACGGTGCCAACCACCGTACCATTAGCAATGCTTTCATTAATGCTAAAGCTTTGACCTGCGGTAATCACAGCAGCATCATTCACAGCCATAACATTAATTGTTCTAGTCACCGGAGTACTAGTACCACCATCACCATCTGTGAGGACAACTTCAATAGTACGAGGAGTGATTGATGGGTTTTCAGAAACATTAACGTAAGTAATATTATGCAGTAAAGCTTCGATAGCAATACGTGTTGCACTGCTATTGAAGTCAATGTCTAGATTTCCACTGGCGATCGCCCAGTTAGAAAAGGTAGTATAGTATCAAAAACAACGTTTCCAGAAGCGGGAGCAGTCCAACTCCACCAAATTGAGTTGGTGGTTCCTGATTGAATTGGCTCGCCTGATTCACCTGTGGCTCCTACATTATTGCCTGTACTACTGCCTGAGTTACCAGAAAGTACGATTCGGTTAGCAAAGTTGTCATTGGAGGAAGCTAAAACGAAGTTGTAAGTTTCTAATATTTCTGGTTTGGCGTTGCTGAATGAAGGGATGAATTAATTTATGTGGGTACAACTTGATACTTCAAGTAATGAAGTAATAATTTAATTGAGTATCTCAGCATTTGTTCTGATTTGGAATAGCATAAAGTTTTGCGGTGGAGGCGTGCAAGATAATGACGTAAACGAGTATTTTCATTTTCCACCCGTGTCATATATGTTTTACTCACAATTTGGTCTCCATCAGGGATAAAACCTGGGTAAACTTTCCAGCCATCGGTCACATAAAAGTAGCTCTTCCACTGTTCAACAATTTCCCACAATGGCTCAAATGTTTCAGCACTATGGTCTCCTAAAACCCAAGCTAAAATACCTTGAGTAAAGTGATTTACTGCTGTCCACAGCCAAATTTTGTTTTTTTTGAACCGATGAATGTTTCTAATTCATCCAGTTCTCCGACCTCTGGTACGATATCTTCTTTTGGTACATCTGGCAGCTTTTCTCCTAGTTGTTTGACCCAATAAATGATCGTAGTATGGTGTACGCCTTTAACTCGTTCAATACCACGAAAACCCATGCCATTAAGATACATTTTTAAGCATTCTTGTTTCAGTTGTTCTGAATATCCTTTTGGCGGATTGTACACATCTATAAATTGGCGATCGCATTTGATACAAATGTGATTTTGTTTACCTCTTCGCTTCCCATTTTTCCGAACCTCCGTAGACTTACAGTATGGACATTGCACAGTAGATGACCTCAATTCATCCCTCTATTATGCAACGCCCAAAATCCTTGTAGAGACGTTGCATTGCAACGTCTCTACAGTTGCTGGATTCATAGCACTTGTATATTAATAAATCTAGCTATTGTTAGATGTTCCAATTTTGTTAAAAGCTATAATCTACATCTGTTGCACCGAGAGATTAACTTGTGGATGCCATTTTAGAACGATCGCACGAATTAAAACAAGCCTTGGTTGATTTCGTCCTCGACGCAGAAGGCGAACTCGCACAAGCACTGGAAACTTACGCAGCTTTCCAGTTGCGCCGTGGAAGTGGCGATAGTACACAGCAAGACTTAATCATCGATCGCTTTCTCACAGAAGGAAAAGTGGGCGAAGACTCACCATTAGCCTTGTTTATCGCCAGCCATCCAGACTTAGACGAGAGCGATCGCAATTTAATCTATAGTTGGCATCGCAGTTTTATTGGCTTATTTGCCATTACTAACATCCTACCTGATGGCTTTGAATTAACCAACTGGCTAACAGATAAACGCTACATTGTCAAGCAAAACGATCCTCAAACATTACAGGCAATATCTCGTTTGAAAGTCGGAGAAATCTTACTAACTCGCATTTCTCCTGTTACCGATAGCTATTGGATATTCTCTGGCCCCTACACACTCATGGGGAAATTGGGTAAACCAAAACTTGCTGTTGCAATTGGTAATTTCAAAGAAAACTATAAAAGTAATCTTTACAGTGATGCTCCCGAATTGCTAGAGGAAGCTTGGCAATCAGTAGCACAATATCATCAACAGTTTGTAGACTTTTTTGGCACTGATGAAATTACATTACCTGGTTACCAGTTGAATAAAAAAATAGCCGAATTTCAAGAAATAATTACTGAGAAAACCTTGGCAGCAGCCGGAATAGATACTTCTAAATCCTTGGCAGAAGTGGCAGAAGAAGCTGGCATTGACGATGAGGAAATCAAAGCAGCAGCAGCAGAATTGGGTGCTGACTCCAACGCAGTGTCTCAGATATTTAACAGCAAAAAGGGCAATAGCAAAATGGTGATGCCCAAAGTTGATTTACCGCCGGAACTCAAGAAAGCCGAACAGGTAACGGCTCTTTCTCACCCTCGTTGGGGACAAATGTTTTTACCAACATATAGTAAGGTACAAACAATTTTATCAGCAGAAGATTGGCAAAGTATTGAAGGTGCCCAAAAGTTAATTCGCTACTACCTCGAAGACAAAAGTATTAATGCTTTTATTTGGCACCGATTAGCACAACAGTACCCAACTCAATTAGAAAATGTGTTGCAAACACTTCTGCAACGTCCAGAGTTTCGCATTGAAAGTGACTTGGACGCACTTTTGCAAGAATTCAATAAACCTATTGAGCCAGAGTTACCAGAAATTGCTAGTGTACCCATACATCTGCACAACTTATTTCAAGAAGCGTTAGGAGAGGTAAATAAATCTAAACCCAAGGGTAAGGGACAACAAAAGCCAGCAAAGGGTTTTCAAAAAGGTTAGTAGATTTCTAGAAAAACGCTCACTATCTGGCCAGGATTATATAGTTGTTTTGGATTCTGTAGAATATCAGAGGCAGTGCCCTGCTAGAATTTTAGCGATTGTAGCAACTGCCTGCTGCTTACCTGGTACTGCTTGTGAAAGACAACTTCCGAGTGGATATCATGTCCGGTTGAATACTTATTATTTAGACTTGTTCCACATCTACGGATTTTCTCTTGTCCGTTTCGCTTCTATCAGTTTTTGTAGTTCACCAATTTCATCTATGGTATAAAATTTGGGGTTAGGTTCAGCGTTAATTTTGTCCATTAGAGCGTGAAAAGCTTCAGTATCGTTACGATGTTCTAATAAATAATGTTTAAGCTCAGTTTTACTCATTTCTACAAAGTTAGGCTTAGTCATTCGTCGTATCTCCATTTACCATCAGGGGTAATGACAATTCCAGTTTCTTCACCAGCCAAGATATAAATGTTTCTCATTCTTTCATCCAGCCGCACTATGAATATAGATAATAGAAATGTTGTTAGGTTTTGGCAGAGAATGAAACAAGTCAGGTTTTGTTCGACTGTGGGATAGTGATATCTCATCAACGTTGACTTACTTTTTTGATAGCCGCATCACACCACATCCTGATAGCTTGCTCCATTGCCTCGCTGTGACCAACGTCTAATTCCAGAGCTAGCTGTTTAAAATTTTTCACTAAATCCTTGGGTAAGTAGGCGGCACTCTGGGTGTAATCACTGTGGGTGCGTTTGTTAATTCGGGTTTCCATAATAAAGAATAAAGTTAATCTGCTGTTATGCTAGCACGCTAGAGTGACTCATTAACGAGTTTCAGCCTGAGTTGACACTGTTAATACTTGCGGTGGTGTAGCATCGGGTGGATAGAGAAAGTCTACTTCTACTAAAGAGCGCTCGCCAGCTTTCATGTTTAATGAAACTAAGGGTTCTCCTGGTTGACCTCGCTTTTGTACTAAATGCACAAATTCTGTTTTTGGCTGATTTTGCTCGTCTTTGTAACGTACCCGCACTGTCCCGCGAAAGAATACTTGACGGGCTGGTGTACTCAAAAAGCGTAACCCTGGTTTAACTAACCGATCCTCTTTGAGTGGAGTTTGGATCGATACACTCACAGTTTGAGGATTTTGGGTATTGTTATATAACGGCAACTTTAAACTATATTGAATTCCATAGTTGCCATGAGCGCGATACGCAGTGTCAGGATAGCGCACCAGCATATTACCACTTTGAATTTGATTAGTTCCTAAGGTACCACCATGCAGGGTACTCAGAGCATAGGAAAACATTTCACCAGGTTGGGGAATGGTTAGATACCTGGCTTTAGGATTATCTATTAAAAAAGCTCTCCACTGTGAACCAGCAACCACTCCCGCAACACGCCCATAAATTCTTGGCTTGTCAGTGTCTTCTAAGGGAGTGGGGGTTTTATCCCGTGGACTAGCCAAGTCACCATTATCTAGTAAATTTTCCCACTCTTCCAAACTAGGCGCACGTTCACTACCATCGGGATTTGCAGGGGCGAACATGGCTAGGCTAGCTGCGTAGACAGTGCCATTACTCCATAGTCGCATTAATGTTGACCGACCGTTGAGAGGTGGTGTCAATCCCTGTACCGGAATTGGTAAATTTAGTAATATCCGACTTTGCCCTGGTGGAATTTCAATTTGGGCAGGGAAAATTTCTTGGCGTTGTCCTCTTAATATATCAGTCATAACGCGATCGCCAGGCCCGGCAAAAATTTTCCCTAAAGGATTTTGCGTCAAAGATGGTAACTCAATAAATGGTGCATCAGGTTGACTCAAATAACTCGCCGCCTGGAAAATATTTACTTTCACAGATTCCGAACCAGGGTTATGCAACATTATCCCCAGATAAAGAGAACGTAAATTTTCTGGTGGTTCAGCTTTTGCAACATGGTGAGCAAAAATATCAAATCTTCCTCGAAAGGGAAAATTCAAATGCGCTGTTGGTACTTTTTTCTTATCTGGTGGAAAAGTTGAAAGTAAAATTCCTTCTTTTAAAACTAATTCTGGACTATTGCTGTTAAATGTTGGCACTCTATCCAACTTACCTGGTAAAGGACGCACTTGTTGTGATTGCACCACTTCTTGAGGCGGTGGTGTAACAGGTGTAGATTGGGCTATGGGAAAAATTAGTAACAATGGCAACATATACTTAGGTAACACTTTGAACATACAGACACTAATACCAATTCAAAATTCAAAATTCAAAATTCAAAATTAAGAAAGTCTGAATTAGTAAGGCTTTCAGGGTTTGTATCTGTCTCTTTATTTTAGTGAATTGGTATAACAACTTGATGAAAGTGCCAGATTGTTAATAATTAATAATAAATCGGCAAGAATGGCACTCAAATTTTCTGGATTGAGAAGCGGAACGTGAACAAAGATACAACGCACCGACAGTTGACTTTGGTTTAAGTAGTCCAACACACAATAGTAAAGACCTTCACAGACAAATTTACCGCAGTCATGGCTAATGTCAATTGCCGCTGCTCCCGCGACTAATTTTTCTAAATCAACGTCTGTCTGCAAAACAGTTTCACCAGAGCTAGCGGCTAATTCTACACTCAATCGTGTACGACTTGCAGCCTGTCCACAACAGATGATGTAATCGGGTTCGATTGCATTGATTTTTTGAATTACCTGAGAACTGGCCTGTTGCACATCTACGGGTAAGGAGCGCAAAAAAGTTAAATCATGGGTAGTCAACTGAAGTTTCGTGACTTCTATTAATAGATCGTCAGATGAATTTGACAGTTGATCGGCCAGCCAAGTGTCAAAAGAAGTTAATAGAATTCTTTTCTGCATAACAAATATTATTTAAAATAGGAATATTATTTAGAATAGAAAAACCCTCCATAATAATTTTACAAGGAGCAGGTAAATGCCAGTGATTGCGGTCGTAGATTACGAGATGGGAAATTTGCACTCAGTCTGCAAAGGTTTGGAAAAAGCCGGGGCAACTCCTAATGTTACTTATTCTGCCAAGGAATTAGAGCGAGCAGATGCAATAGTTCTGCCGGGAGTGGGAGCATTTGATCCGGCAGTCCAACATTTGCGATCGCGTGGTTTGGAACAGCCGATCAAAGATGCGATCGCATCTGGCAAACCTTTCTTAGGGATTTGTTTAGGACTGCAAATTCTTTTTGAATCAAGTGCAGAAGGTATCCAACCAGGACTGGGAATTATCAAAGGAAAAGTCCGGCGGTTTCGTCCAGAACCTGACATTACTATTCCTCACATGGGTTGGAATCAACTGCAAGTGACTCAGCCAAAAAGTCTTTTGTGGGAGCATTTGCCCTCAGATCCTTGGGTGTATTTTGTCCATTCCTACTATGTCGATCCAATAGAAGACCAAATTTGTGCAGCAACCATCACCCACGGTACTCAAACTGTAACAGCTGCCATCGCCCATGAAAACCTGATGGCTGTACAATTTCACCCCGAAAAATCTTCTAATATTGGATTGCAAATCCTGTCTAATTTTGTTGCTCAAGTACGGGAAAAAATTCCTGCCTAATACTATTTTTATCCTTTGTCATTTGTCATTTGTCCTTTGTCCTTTGTCCTTTGTGAATAAATGAAAATCACCGCCCACCATTAAAGACTGACTAATGATTAATGACTAACGACCAACGACTAATGACTAATGCCCAATGAGTCTGAGAATTTACGGGAATCGCCAGCTAAAAACTTTACCAGGTAAAGAGACTAGACCTACCAGTGCTAGAGTCAGGGAGGCAGTCTTTAATATTTGGCAGGGAAAAATTCCAGGTTGCCACTGGCTAGATTTGTGCGCCGGTACTGGTTCAATGGGCGCAGAGGCTTTGTGTAGAGGAGCCAGTTTAGTAGTTGGAATCGAAAAATCGAGCCGAGCCTGTGCCACTATTGAGCAAAATTGGCAGCAGGTAGCTAATGCCGAACAAAAATTTCGGTTATTGCGGGGAGATATTGTTGGGCAGTTAAAGACGTTATCAGGCAAACAATTTCACAGAATCTACTTCGATCCGCCTTATGCTAGTGGATTGTATGAGCCAGTTTTAGAAGCGATCGCTCACCATCAACTTTTAGATCCTAGCGGCGAAATCGCAGTTGAACACGCTTCACAGGGTTGGACATACCCAGAGATTCCCACTTGGGAGATTTGCCGCCAGAAAGTTTACGGCAACACATCACTTACTTTTTACAGAATTGGGAGTGACGGGGATGAGGGAGATGAGGGAGATGAGGGAGATGGGGGAGCAGGGGGAGCAGGGGAAGCAGGGGAAAAATTCTAACTCCTAACTCCCCATTCCCCACTCCCCACTCCCCAGTCTCCAGTCCCCAGTCCCCAGTCTTTACCCTCCCAGCTGGTTGGGGCGCTTGTATTGCTTATAGGCAGCGTAAAATAGTCCGCCGAGGGTGACGAAAACTAGACCAAGGACAATACCTGAGAGCAGGGGTTCAACCACTGTAAATCTCCTATGCAATTATTCAATATTTGTTTCCCGTTTTTGATTTTACCAAATTTGGTATGAATCCTGCGTCCTACAAACCTTTGCAAGGACGACTGTCCATATTAAAATAGTCTTCTGTGCTTGCAGACACAATCAAGAACTTTTAAGCTATGTGTAGGAAATGAAAACTTTTTAGCACACCTAGACTTTTACAGCAAACCTTTTGGATAATCAGATTCCCAAACCCGAAATTTTGATTCAGCGCATCGTTCTATTGACGCTGGCTATCCTGCTAGCAGTTCCTTTGGGCTTTTTTGGTGTCCACTTGGTTCAAGCCTCTGATCCTTATGTCAAGAGTGTTTTATCCCTAACAGGAAACCCAATTCAAGGACACGCTATCTTTCAAATTAATTGTGCTGGTTGTCATGGCTTGGAAGCAGATGGACGAGTGGGGCCTAGTTTGCAAGCTGTCTCCAAGCACAAATCTCGGTATGGACTGATTCATCAAGTTATTAGTGGCGAAACGCCGCCAATGCCAAAGTTCCAGCCTAGTGCCCAAGAAATGGCAGACCTTTTGAGCTACTTAGAGTCGTTGTAGACTTTAGATTCTTTACTTGCTCCATACGTAAATCCCTCATAGAAAAAGGCAGCATTCAATGTGCTGCCTTTTTCTATATCTGAAAAATTTTAATAAATCTTAACAAAATAAAAAAATTTGTAGATTTGTAAGAGAAGGGCAGTTTGTTCCCAGATATCGCCTTTGAGCGTTTTTTGGACTACCCATAAAATCGTCAATCAGGCGTTGTTATGTAAGTTTGACTTTACTCAATCTTTATCTTTCTTGGGAGCTTTTTCTAAAATGCTCTTTTATTTAAAGAAATGAGTAAATTTACGCTGAGTGCGATCCGAAGACACTCAATTTGCCTATAGACTACTTAAGTGATTTTTCTCAATAAATGCATAAGACTAAATATTTTTACAGAACTTTAACTTGATTTTTTCTATACAAATTAAATTTACGGAGATCTGAAAAGCAGATGAGTCAAAGTTTAAATATTCAGGAAATTGCCATTGCGATCGCAGCTAAGCAGCATAATCCCACGATCTTAACTCCAGATTTTCTCAAATATAGTGGCATTGTGCCTAGTGACTGGGAATTGGCTCAAGAAGCGATTTTGACAAATTCTGCGGCTCAAGTGGTTTTCCAAAAAGGGATCAGCATCACTGCACAACTCAATAGAGTTATTTTCTCAGAGGTGATTGCCACTAAAGCATACCAAGAAGTGGAAATTCCAGCGATCGCTCGCAAATATCTGGAGACACTGCCCCAAGTAGACTATCAGGATCTGTCCATTAACTTCCGGGGACATGTACTTTTTGACCAAGAAAAGAACACAGCACGCAACTATATCTTAAAAACGTTGCTCAATCCTGGCCCTTGGCATGAATTTGGCAAATCTGCTGTGCAAGCTGCAATGCGATTTGGTTACACCCTAGAAGGAAGGCAGTTGAGTTTGGATATCAACGAAGGAGGATTACAACTGCCAGATAAAACAGTGCGCCCCATCGTACTGTTCACAGCGAGTTTTAATCACCAGATTATCGAACAAGAACAAAATCGGCGTTTAGCTGCACTATCCCAAGTAATTAGCAACTGGCAGACAGATTTAGAGACTTACAAAGAACTTGTGAACACCAAGTTTCTTAACTTCCCATATCAGATAAATCTAGTACCAAATGATTCAGTCATCCCAAAAACAACAACTTTCTGATCGCTGTGTGAGGACGAATAGATAATTAATGGTTTCACATACCACAAAATGTTCTCCTTGTAAAGTAGGTAGGCTATTTAAAAATCCTTCCTACTGGAGATTTCATCGCAATCTGCGGGGGAATTGATATTTGTTTTGGAAAGCAAAGACCATCTATTAAATAATTCGGAGATTATTTATGAATGACGTTGACCTAATAGTGTCTTCTGTGACAGCTCCACCAGATGTATTTATATATGACGGAATACTTTTATCTTGGACAGTCACAAACCTTGGTATAAATACTGCTTCAAGTGACTGGTTTGACGCAGTTTACATTTCAGATGACCAGTTTTTAGACAACAGTGATACGTCTATCGTCGGGATCTGGGTAGGAGAAAATACCCCTCTAGCCTCTCTTGGCAGCTATACCATTAGCCAATATGTTTACCCTCGTACCAAAGTAGGCGATCGCTACCTGCTATTTGTTGCTGATTCAAGCAACAACCAGAGTGAAACCAATGAAACTAACAATGTATTTGCCCAACCCATCACCATCACTGGTCCAGATGTAGATTTAGTTGTTACAGCAGCCAATGCCCCAACTACTGCTTTGTTAAATGAGACAATTTCCGTTTCTTGGACAGTCAAAAACGTTGGTACAGAGACTGCCTTCTCTAACTGGTTTGACACAGTTGCCATTTCCGATGACCAGTTTTTGGACGATAGCGACACTTACTTAAAGTTTCGCTGGACAGAACAAAACGAAACTCCTCTAGCTTCTGGGGGTAGTTATACAGCCACCTTAGACATTGATCTTCCGTCTGACCTAGCAATAGGCAATCGCTACCTGTTATTTCTGGTGAATCTAGACAATATCCAGGCTGAAACCAATGATGATAATAATATATTCGTCCAACCAATCACCATAAATGCCCCAGATTTGGCAATTACTGATGTTAATGCCCCAAGTACTGCTTTGTTAAATGAGACAATTTTCGTTTCTTGGACAGTCAAAAACCTTGGTACATCTACTGCCTTCGCTGACTGGTATGACTCCGTTTACATTTCCGACGACCAGTTCTTCGACTACAGCGATCGCTTTCTTACCGGGCGTTCAGCAGAAAATTATACGCCCTTGGCAGCAGGTAGCAGCTATACAATCACCGAGGACATTCAGCTTTCCTCTGACCTAGCAACAGGCGATGTCTACGACGGGCTGCGCCAACGCTACCTATTATTTGTAGCGGATGCATCCACCTACCAGGATGAAGCAAATGAAACTAACAATGTATTTGCCAAAGCCATTACCATAAGTGCCCCAGATGTAGATTTAGTCGTTACTAGCGCCCAAGCCCCAACTACTGCTGCTATCGGTGAGAAGATTTCGCTGTCTTGGACGGTTAATAACCAAGGTACAAATATTGCCTTCGCTGACTGGTATGACGCAGTTTACATTTCCGACGACCAGTTCTTCGACTACAGCGATCGCGTTCTTAGCGAGCCTTCAGCAGAAAATTATACGCCCTTGGCAGCAGGTAGTAGCTACACAGTCACCCAAGAGACTGATATTTACTTCTATCAGGCAGAAATAGGCGATCGCTACCTGTTATTTGTGGCAGACAGTACTAATCAGCAGAGTGAAACAAATGAAACCAACAATGTCTTCGCCCAACCAATCACCATAACTGCCTCAGATTTGGCAATTACTGATGTCAATGCCCCAATCATTTCTCGCTTTGGTCAGACGATTACCCTATCTTGGACAGTCACAAACCTTGGTACAGGTTCTGCCTTCCGTGGCTGGCGCGATAGCGTTTATATTTCCGATGACCAGTTTTTAGACTACGGCGATAGTTATTATGGTATTGAGGGTGATACCTTACTCACCAGGTTTGACGGTACAGGGAATACTCCTTTAGCCGTAGGTAGCAGCTATACAATTATCCGAGATGTACCGCTTAGCGGAATCACACCAGGAGATTACTACCTGTTCTTTGTGACGAGCAGCTACGCAGACACCAATCAAACCAACAATATATTCGTCCAAGCTATCACCATAAATCCCCCAGATTTAGATTTGGTAGTTACTGCTGCCAATGCCCCAACAGCTGCTCGCTTAAATGAGGGAATTTCTGTATCTTGGACAGTCAAAAACCAAGGTACAGATACTGCCTTCGCTAACTGGTATGACCTTGTTTACGTTTCCAATGACGAGTTTTTCGATGAGAATGATGTCTCTCTTACCAGCCGCTCAGTAGATGATTATGTGCCGTTGGCAGGAGGTAGTAGCTATACAGCCACCGAGCAAATTTATCTTTCCGAGAACGTAGTAACAGGCGATGTCTACCTTTTATTTGTGGCGGATATATACGACTGGCAGGCTGAAACAAATGAAACCAACAACGTCTTTGCCCAAGCTATCACCATAATAAATGACCCACTAGAGATAGATTTAGTTGTTTCTGATGCCAATGCCCCAACTGCTGCTAGTTTAGGTGAGACAATTACTCTGTCTTGGACAGTCACAAACCAAGGTGTAGATACTGCTTTCTCTAACTGGCGCGATATTGTTTACCTTTCCAAAGACCAGTTTTTCGATTCCACCGATAGGTATCTTACCGACGCGGAACAATTTTATACGCCTTTGACGGCAGGTAATAGCTATACAATTACTCGGGACATTCAGCTTCAGTCTAACCTAGCAGTAGGTGATTACTACCTGTTGTTTGTCACGGATACACGTAACACCCAAGGTGAAACTAATGATGACAATAATGTATTTGCCAAAGCCATTACCATAAATGCCCCAGATGTACCAGATGTACCAGATGTAGATTTAGTTGTTTTTGATGCTAATGCCCCAACCACTGCTGCTGTCGGTGAGAAGATTTCGCTGTCTTGGACAGTAAAAAACCTTGGTACAGATACTGCTTTAGGTTACTGGTATGACTATGTTTACTTTTCCGATGACCAGTTTTTGGACTACACCGATAGATCTATTACCTATGACTGGGCAGGAGGTTATACGCCCTTGGCAGCAGGTAGTAGCTATACAGCCACCCGAGACATTACTATTCCCAGATACATAGCAACAGGCGATGTCTACGACGGTCTGCGCCAACGCTACCTGTTATTTGTCACAGATGAAGGCAACAACCAAAGTGAAACAAATGAAAGCAATAATGTATTTGCCCAAGCTATCACCCTCACCATACCAGATGTAGAATTAAAAATCACTACCGCCAGTGCCCCAACTTCTGCTACTCTAGGTGAGACAATTTCTGTGAGTTGGACAGTCAAAAACCTTGGTACAGATACTGCCTTCGCTGACTGGTTTGACGAAGTTTATATTTTCAGTAGCATTAATTATCAATTTTATCCCTTCAAAAGTAGCAGGATCGCTCAAGTCCCGGTAGAAGAAAATACCCCCCTAGCCCCAGGCAGCAGCTATACAATTACCCTAGACATTGGCATTCCCCTGTATGATTTTGTCAGATCCTCCTACGCAGACACTTATGCAGAAGAAAACCTAATAGGAGATGTCTACTTACTATTTGTCACCAATTCAGACAACGCCCAGATTGAAACAGGTGGATACTACGACGAAACACGTCCTGTAAATAATGAATTGTTCGTACCCATCACCATAAATGCTCCAGATTTAGTCGTTTCTGCTGCCCAAGCCCCAACCACTACTACTTCAGGTGAGACGATTTCTGTATCTTGGACGGTCACAAACCAAGGTACAGGTTCTGCCCTCGCTAAGTGGGATGACTATGTTTATATTTCCAAGGACCAGTTTTTAGACAAGAGCGATACTTTTGTGGGCAGCCGCTCTGTAGCCGGAGATACACCCCTAGCGGTAGGATCTAGCTATACAGCGACCCAGGACATTACTATTCCTATTGGGGAGGACACGGGCGATGTCTACGACGGGCTGCGCCAACGCTATTTGTTATTTGTCGCAGATAACTACTACTACGACAATGAGGTTACGGGCATTGGCAATCAAGGCGAAACCAACAGATACAATAACGTTCGGGCTGTAGCAATTAGCCTGTATGCCGAAGACCAAATTTTCAAAGGCACATCTGCTCGTGACACCCTAACTGGTGACGATCGCAATAATCTGATCGTTGGTTTGCAAGGGGCAGACACTCTCACTGGTGGTGCTGGCAGCGATCGATTTCTTTATACAAGTATCCGTGATGCCGGAGATACAATTACTGATTTTGTGGCTGGTACTGACAAGATTGACTTGAGTCAACTATTCCAGAGTTTGAACCTGGGCAGCCTCGACTATGAAAGTGCAACTACCCAAGGCTACTTGAGTTTTGGTACTCACTTAAGTAATAGTACTGCTTTGATTGACATAGATGGTACAGCAGGTCGCGGTCGGGCAACACCGTTATTGACTGTTGCTGGTGTATCTGCAAGCACCTTAGCTCAGTCTGATAACTTCGTGTTTTAAGTGGCTTTGATTCTTGTTCCCCTTCCCTGATAGGCTATCCATTACCCGGATCTTTCTTAACATTTGCCAGAGCGATCAAGCGATCGCTCACCAAACCCCGAAGTCTTAAACCTACCTTGTCTATTCTCAATGTTGAGTTTTTATCGAGAACACTAAGAGCAGTTGGTTTTTTTGGGAAACCAAAGACCATGTGTTAAACAATTCGGAGATAATTTATGAGCGACGCTGACCTAATAGTATCTTTTATCACAGCTCCACTATCTGTGAGTTTGGGTCAAATAATTCCCATATCTTGGAAGGTTACTAACCAAGGTACAGATAGTACTTTCGGTGACTGGTTTGACGGAGTTTACGCTTCCGATGACCAGTTTTTGGACAACAGTGATACTTATATTACTCAGGAGTGGGTAGCAGGAAATACAAATCTAGCACCAGGTAGCAGCTATACCATTAACCGAGATGTTTTCTTTCCCACCACCAAAGTAGGCGATCGCTACCTATTATTTGTTGCTGATCGATACAACTACCAGAGTGAAACAAATGAAACTAACAATGTATTTGCCCAACCCATCACCATCAGTGGTCCTGATGTAGATTTAGTTGTTACAGCAGCCAATGCCCCAACCAGTGCTTTCTTAAATCAGACAATTTCCGTTTCTTGGATAGTTAAAAACCAAGGTACAGATACTACCTTCAATGGCTGGTATGACGAAGTTTACGTTTCCGACGACCAGTTTTTAGACGAGGGCGATACTTACTTAACGATTCGCTTCACACAAGGAAACAATACCCCTTTAGCATCTGGGGGTAGTTATACAGCTACCCAAAATATTTATATTGACTCCAACATAGCAACAGGCGATCGCTACCTGTTATTTGTGACAGATAGAAGCAACGACCAGGGTGAAAGCAATGATGATAATAATGTATTTGCCCAAGCCATCACCATCAATCGCTTGGATGTAGATTTAGAAGTTACTGGTGTCGAAGCCCCAACGACTGTTGCTATCGGCGAGGCGATTACGTTGTCTTGGACAGTTACTAACCAAGGTACAGTTTCTACATTACGTAACGAATGGAGTGACATAGTTTACATTTCTGATGACCAGTTTTTAGACGAGGGCGATAGATATATTACCGTAGACTCGATCAGGGCAAATGATGGACTAGGATCTCTCGGCAGCTATACGATTCTCAAAAACGTCTTCATTCCCACCACCGAAGTAGGCGATCGCTACCTGTTATTCGTCACGGATAGAAACAACAACCAGGGTGAAACAAATGAAACCAATAATATCTTTGCCCAAGCCATCACCATCGATCCCCCAAATGTAGATTTAGTTATTACTGGCCAAGCCCCAACTACTGCCACCTTCGATGACATAATTTCCCTGTCTTGGACAGTCAAAAACCTTGGTACAGGTTATGCCTTTGCTGACTGGTCTGACAGAATTTACATTTCCGATGACCCGTTTCTCGGCGGAAGCGAGGTCTTGATCACTAGCTTTGATGCTGGAGAGAATATCCCTCTAGCACCTGGTAGCAGCTATACAGTTACCCAAGACCTCTTGGTTCCCAGGTTTGTAGGAAGCTTATTTCCTATCGATATCACACCAGGCGATCGCTACCTGTTAATTGTCACGGGTGGATACAACCAGCTTGAAATAAATCAAACGAACAACGTCTTTGCCCAAGCCATCACCATCAATGAAGATATAGGAGATGTAGATTTAGTCATTACTGATGCCCAAGCCCCAATCACTGCTGCATTAGGTGAGACGATTTCTGTGTCTTGGACAGTCCAAAACCTTGGCACAAATCGTGCCTTCGCTAACTGGTATGACTATATCTATATTTCCGATGACCAGTTTTTCGATTCCAGCGACACCCTTCTCCTTGCAAGTTTTGTAGAAAGGAATGCGTCTCTATCAGGCGGAGGTAGTTATACAGCCACCCTGGACATTGATCTTATTCCCTACATAGCAACAGGAGATGTCTACCTGCTATTTGTTGCTGATAGAGATAACAACCAGCCTGAAACCAATGAAACCAACAATATCTTTGCTAAAGCCATCACTATCACTGGAAGTCCGGAAAATGGTGTAGATTTACTTGTTACTGCTGCCAACGCCCCAACTATTGCTACCTTGGGTGAGACGATTTCTGTGTCTTGGACAGTTACAAGTATTGGTGCAGATAGTGCTTTCTCTAACTGGGTTGACTATATTTATATTTCCGATGACCAGTTTTTCGACTCCAACGATACCTATCTCAGCAGTCGCCCAGGAGAAACGCTTTTAGCACCTGGTGATAATTATACAGCCACCTTAGACATTGATCTTCCCACCAATCTAGCAAGAGGCCATCGCTACCTGTTATTTGTTGCTGATGGAAGCAACAGCCAGGATGAAACAAATGAAACCAACAATGTCTTTGCCAAAGCCATCACTCTCAAGGCTCCAGGAGATGGTGTAGATTTAGTTGTTACTGCTGCCAATGCCCCAACCAGTGCTACCTTAAATGAGAGAATTTCTGTGTCTTGGACAGTTACAAACCAAGGTACAGATACTGCCTTTTCTTACTGGTATAACGACTATGTTTACATATCCAATGACCAGTTCTTTGACTCCAACGATACCTATCTCACCAGTCTCTCAGGACAAACGCCTTTAGCATCTGGGGGTAGTTATACAACCACCTTGGATATTGATATTCCCAATAACCTAGCAACAGGGAATCGCTACTTGTTATTTGTTACTGATAGAAACAACTACCAGGATGAAACAAATGAAACCAACAATGTCTTTGCCAAAGCCATTACCATAAAAAGCCCAGGAGATGTAGATTTAGTCATTACTGATGTCCAAGCCCCAAGCACTGGTATCTTATATGACGAAATCTCTGTGTCTTGGACAGTCAAAAACCTTGGTACAGATACTGCCTTTGCTGACTGGTACGACGCAGTTTACATTTCTGATGACCAGTTCTTGGATTCTAATGATACCTATCTCGACGGCTTTGAGGCACGAGAAATTACGCCTTTAGCAGCTGGGGGTAGTTATACAACCAACTTGGGCGTTGAACTTCCTTCCGATCTAAGGACAGGCCAACGCTACCTGTTATTTGTCACAGACGGAGGTAATGAGCAAGGTGAAACAAATGAAACCAACAATGTCTTTGCCAAAGCCATCACCATCAATGCCCCAGAAGATGATGGAGGGAATGATGTAGATTTAGTGGTGACTAGTGCCCAAGCCCCAACCACTGCTGGCTTAGGTGAAAGAATTTCCGTGTCTTGGACAGTTACAAACCAAGGTACAGATACTACCTTCTCTAACTGGTTTGACAAAGTTTACATTTCCGACAACAATTACCCAGATGTTGAGGCTGACAGTCTCCTTTTAAGCGAACGCTCTGTACGCACTAGCATAGCCGGAGGTAGCAGCCATACAATTACCCTGGACATTTTTCTTCCTGTCCAACCTACCAGACCTTACCCCTATGCAGATGGAGCAACAATCAGTATATTAGGACAACAGTACCTATTATTTGCGGCCGATGAAAGCCGCGAACAAAGTGAGACAAATGAATTGAACAATTCATTTGTTCTACCCATTACCGTCAAAAAAGCCGTAGATTTAGTCGTTTCTGCTGCCCAAGCCCCAAATACTGCTACCTTGGGCGAGACGATTTCTGTGTCTTGGACAGTTACTAAGCAAGGTACAACTCCTGCCCTCGGTAGCTGGAATGATTCTGTTTACATTTCCAAAGACCAATATTTAGACGAAGGCGATATCTTTGTCAGCACTCGCTCAGGGGGCAGCCTAGCGGCAGGGGCTAGCTATACAACCACCCAGGACATCACTGTTCCTGTCTGGGGAGGCACAGGCGATGTCTACCTGTTGTTTGTTGCAGATGACTACGTTTATAAGTACTATACGGAAATTAACAATCAAGGCGAAACGATCAGGGACAATAACGTTCGGGCTGTAGCAATTAGCCTGTATGCCGAAGACCAAATTTTCAAAGGCACATCTGCTCGTGACACCCTGACTGGTGACGATCGCAACAACCTGATTATTGGTTTGCAAGGGGCAGACACTCTCACTGGCGGTGCCGGCAGCGATCGATTTCTTTATACAAGTATCCGTGATGCCGGAGATACAATTACTGATTTTGTGGCTGGTACTGACAAGATTGACTTGAGTCAACTATTCCAGAGTTTGAACCTGGGCAGCCTCGACTATGAAAGTGCAACTACCCAAGGCTACTTGAGCTTTGGTACTCACTTAAGTAATAGTACTGTGCTGATTGACATAGATGGTACAGCAGGTCGCGGTCGGCCAACACCGTTATTGACTGTTGTTGGTGTATCTGCAAGCACCTTAGCTCAGTCTGATAACTTCGTGTTTTAAGTGGCAGTGGCAAGAAATGTCATTAGTCATTTGTCCTTTGTCATTTGTATTTACCAATGAGAAAGGACAAATGATCCCAAAAAAAGCGTAATTTCAAAATTTCCACTCGCTACTTGCCCAAAGTGAGTTATCGAACCTCATTAAAAATTACGAATTGGTACGCACTCTTGCCCAGAGTTTATTCAAATTTGTCAAAACACTCAATTCAAACCTATTTCATCAAAAAATTTCATGAACATTTCTACATTCATCAAACATTCAACTTTCAAATTCGGTTTTGTCAGCCTTGTTAGCTTGGGGGGCTTGGCAATCACTACCACCTCCGCCTTAGCTGTTGGGTTAAACTTGGGCAGTTGGCAACAATTTGGCGATGTCATTACTTCAGGTGCTGGAGCTAATCTGTCCACTGCCAGCTTAGAATTTCCAGATGACGCTCCTGCTGCTGCTGCTGGTGCTTTCAACTATTCCGGTATAGCCGCAGGTGAGGCAGGTTTTTTCCCAGATTTACAAGACTTTCTCGGCTTAACTGATTCCTCTGCCTTAGATATTGAAGGATTTGCATTTGAGGGGTCTGCAATAAAAAATACAATTACTGTGGCGGCTGGTGATGCTTTAAGCTTCGACTGGAACTTCCGGACGAACGAGACAGTGAACAAGGATTTCGCGTTTTTGTTGGTGGACAGCACATTGATTAAGTTAGCTGACTTCACTGATGCAACCCAAGCTGACAGTCCCTTCCTTCAACAAACAGGGATTCGTTCCTATACCTTCAGTACTCCTGGAACCTACAGCGTAGCTTTTGGGGTGGTGGATGTGGATGATTATGGAATTACATCAGCTTTGGAGGTGAAAAACGCCGCCATCAAGCGAGTTCCTGAACCAGCAACTCTTGTGGGAGCGTTGATGGTGTTTGCTTGCGGTATCGGTATGCAGCGACGTTGTTGGAAACAACTGTAGTATCAAACACTAGTTTCTAGGCACTTACTTAAGGGATTGGGGATTGAACTGTTCCCAATCCTTAATCTTTTTTAACTCTGTTTTCATATGTGGTCGTTTTTAAGTAAAATCTTTTATAAAAACACATATAAACTGTATATTTTAAGTGGCAGCGGTTAGCGTACCTAACTCGGTGGGACTAAAATAAAAGTTTCCAGTGAATGGGCTACGGTATAGCTTCTCTGACACACCAGATATTCTTGAGATGCACCAAAGCTAATGACTGAAGCGCTCCAAATCGGTAATCGTACAATCACAGCTAGTGAACTGATTTCTTTACTGGCAAGTTACCAAATGCTGCCACAATTGCAGCGGGAATTGATCATCGATGAGGCGATCGAGCAAAGCTCACGCTCTGCTAATGTGACAATAGAGTTTACACCTGAAGAAGTAGCCCAAGCTAAACAGCAGTTTTACGCCGAAAAACAGTTGAAAAATGAAGAAGACATCCAAGCGTGGATGGCACGTCAAGGTCTGACTTATGAACAACTAGAAGCAATTACCACTCGAAAGCTGAAAATTGAAAAATTTAAGCAAGCGACTTGGGGCAACAAACTGGAATCCTACTTTTTTCAGTCCAAGTCAAAACTTGACAAAGTAATTTATTCCCTGCTGCGAACCCAGGATGTGGGAATTGCTCAAGAACTTTACTTTCGTATTCAAGCAAAAGAAAACTCTTTTGCTGACTTGGCGCGGGAATATTCACTCGGACCAGAAGCCCAAACTGGGGGTTTAGTAGGCCCAGTTGAACTCAATGCACTACATCCGGTGATGGTGCAAATGCTCTCTAGCAGTCAGCCAGGTCAAATATTACCCCCTACCCGCATTGCTGAATGGTTTGTGATTTTGCGGCTAGAAAAATTTATCCCCGCACAATTGGATGAATTCATGAAAGCCCGCCTACTGAATGAAATGTTTGAAATTTGGCTACAAGAACAGCAAAAAGAAATCATGTCTGCACAACTAGAACAGGCTGCAACACTGAAACAGGAAGATGTTGATAATCCATTAACCTAAGTATGGGAAAGTGACTCTGATTGAGACACCTGCAACTGTTTTTCCGATACAACCTGATGCTCTTGACGCCAAGCCTGAGGAGATAAACCGTGATGTTGGCAAAACTTACGGTAAAAATGAGATATAGCAAGGGACTGGGGACTGGGTGAAAAGTCTTTTTGTGTCTAAGTTTTATCATCTGTTAATGTCCTAACAACCAAGGCTTTTGCTATACATCTTGATAGCCTAATGCTTTGGCAATTTTCTCTATCGTCTGATTATTATTTTGGAGTCAGAAACAGAGGCTTCTCTACGAGAGGCGTATTCACTAATAACCAGAATCCCGAATAACTTTTGACTCTTGAATTACGACTTTTGATTGCTGAGGACTTACTCTTGAAGTCCCTCTGCTGGAAACTTTGTGCTGAGAAAACATTGCTTGCAAAACAAGTGCTGGGTCTACATAGTTATTACTATATTTTAGTCCCCAGTGGAGATGTGGGCCAGTGGTACGTCCAGTCATTCCTACCCTACCAATTCTGGCTCCAGTTGGTATTTGCTGACCTTCCAAAATTTGAATTCCACCTGCGCGGTCAATCAAATAACGGCGACCAGATGCAGTTTCCACGTTTCCTTCCATATGGCAATAAGTGTGTTCCCATTCACCTGATTTAATTACGATATGGGAACCGCAAGCGTCGCCATCGCCAACTTTAATTACTGTACCTACCCACCAATTACGAATATAACTACCTTGTGGAGCAGCTATGTCTAAGCCGCCATGAAATTCCCAATTAGAACCGCCAGTAGCTGAGGAGCGGTAACCAAAACCAGATGTGTAAGCTTGAAAATTTTCTACAGGGAAAGAAGCTGCTAGCCAACTATTAGCTGTCGCTACTTTCTTTGGCTGATTTTGCTAATAGTTATTACTTATTTTGAGTATTGAATGATTCTGCTTTTGATTACTGATATAAAATCAATACATAGTAATTGTGAAAAAAGTCTTAAACGATAGAATTCTGCACTAAGCTAGTTGACGGGGCTGGAGTAGGCTTAACAGTGAAAGAGTTGCCAAGGAGTTGAAATATTGTTAACGTTTATGCTTAAAATTGCACAAGAGGTTTGTTTAGCATCTACTAAAAGCTAAAGTTGACCCTTGCAGGACTCCCCCAAGACATGCTGACTGAAATTTTGCCTTTCCGCTTTGAATTAGACACGATCGCCATCGCTGGAGCGAGTTTGTGGTCATTGGCGTTATATCTAGGTTTTTCAAAAGCCAGCGAATGGGTAATTGAGCAACTCAACCGCTGGTTTAACTTTGCCGAGCGATCGCTTTATACTAGCCAGTCAGAATTTGAAAAGACTCGTAAAGCTAGAGAATCCCAAAACGCTTTTTACGCCTCATTGTTTAGTATTGTGCCCTTTTTGGTTGTTGGCGCTTTATTTAATTGGGGCGTAGAAATTAGTTTAGGACGTAGCTGGGGAATCAGCTTAGGTATACTTGCGTCTATTAGTTGTAGCATTTTTGAACTGGGACGACGCAACGGAGGGTCATCAGAATGATGCAGGAGCGATCGCTAAGTGATATCATATCCGCCAAATCACCCATAAAAAGCGGTTTGTAGTGGGGACTTCAGTCCCCAATCCCAGTCCCCCTTCTCAGAAACAGCAATACTTCTTTACATCCATTGGGAATGCCTAGACGCAAAGCGGCTTGTCCTCAGACATCGCTTTCCTCGGAGGCTTTCATATGTTCTAATGTACGCAGTTCATGACGGCTACTTATCTGACATGAAAACGTTAAAACAGTATAAAAAATGACTAATTCTATAGTAATCTGTCTCCTAATAGATTAATTAATGATGTAACGGATCGGGGAGGGGAATGTGGCTTTATTTGCTGAGTTGGTGGAAGCCTTGCTTAGGTGGATTGACTCTCGACTTCCTCATCCAATACAACAGACATCTCGAACTATAGGGAATAATATCTCACGAATAGTAACAACTCTTGTGGAAACCTTTCCTCAACTGAAGCGATTTGCAAGAGTACCTAAACTTGTAGTGCGAAATCCGGTTGCTAGAAAACCAAAAGAATATCCCTTGTTGCACGATAGATTTATACTTGGTCGCGATCGCCGAGTATCCGATATTATTGTAGATAATCCCTTGGTAAGTAAAGAACACCTTTCCATAGAACGCAAGAATTCTCTACCAGATAAACCCTTTGTAATTCAGGACAGGCGTTCACAACACGGCATATATCAGGGTAATAAAAAAATTGACAGAGAATTTGTCCTAAGGGATGGCGATGTCTTGACTTTAGGAAAGCCAGAACTCGCAAACTCTGTCCGCATCAAGTTTCTCAACCCACCCCCATTGCACATCAGTGCTGCCCTTTATAGCGGTTACGCTATTATCTCTATACCTATTCTGTTCTTCGTTTTGAGTGGATTGGCATGGCTAATCTGTCCCCCGGTGAACCCCCTGCCAATACGGAACAGTCAACCTTCAATTATCTATGCAAGTAATCTAACTCCCCTGTACAAGCCGCGTAACTTTGTTCATAAAGAAGCAAAGGATGTATCCGAGTTTCCAGTTTTGTTGCCGCAGGCTGTAATCGCTTCCGAAGATAGTCGTTATTACTGGCATCAAGGTATTGATACTCTGGGTATAGTTAGGGCTATATTAATTAACCTTAAAAACAGAAAACTTAGTGAAGGTGGTAGTACTTTAAGCCAACAAGTTGCTCGTACTTTGTTCCCTAGTTATGTAGGGGAAGATCGCTCCTTTTTTCGGAAATTCAAGGAAGCTGGAATTGCCTTGAAGCTAGAAACACAATACAGCAAAGATGTGATTCTGCTGAGTTATTTGAACACTATCTATTTGGGTGAAGGTGTATATGGTTTTCAAGATGCTGCTAAAGTTTATTTCGGCAAATCTGTTAAGAAATTAGAGCCATCAGAAATCGCAACTTTAGTAGCAATGTTACCTGGACCAAATGGCTTTGACTTATGTAAAAATAAAGATAATGCTAGTCATAAAGAGTTGGTAGACAGACGAAACAGAGTTATTAAGCTATTACTAGCTAACCACCAAATTAAATCTGACGATGCCACATTAGCATTGCGTTCTACTATTCAAGCTGCTCCATCATTTTGTCAAAATCTGAAAACTAGAAATGCTCCTTATTTGGCAGATTATGTAAATCAAGAGATTAAAATTTTACTAGGAGAGGAAGTAGCGAAACAAGGGAATTTTTTCATTGAAACAAATCTCAACCTGGAAATGCAAAAGCAAGCAGAGATAGCCTTAGAAAAGATCATTAATCAAGAGGGAATTTCTCAAGGTTTTTCCCAAGGAGCAGTTACTACTATCGACCCTAACACAGGTAGAATTTTAGCTCTAGTAGGTGGAGTAGATTATCAAAAGAGCCAATTAAACCGAGCCACACAAGCCCAACGGCAACCAGGCTCAACTTTCAAGGTATTTGCCTATACTACTGCACTTGAACAGGGGATACGACCAGAAAAAACTTACTCTTGTGACAAACTAGATTGGGAAGGAGAGCAGGAACCATTTAAACCTTGCGAACACACTAACAAAAACAACTTGGATATGTATGACAGCATAGCACTATCAGAGAACGTGATTGCTTTGCGGATAGCTGGAGATGTTGGACTTGATAATGTGGTGAAAACTGCCACAAAAATGGGGATTAAATCTAAACTCAGGGTAACTATTCAGGGGAAAGAAAAGGCTGTTCCTCGATTGATTTTAGGTCATAGTGAAGTAAATCTATTAGAGTTAACTGGAGCCTATGCAGTACTGGCAAATGAGGGAATAAAAACTCGTCCTCACGCCATTAAGCGTATCTTTGATAGCAGTAGCTGTAAAGATATTCAAAATTTCAACACTTGTCGAGTAATTTATTCTGATGATACAGAAACAGAAAGTCGTGTACTCAAGCCAGAAGTAGCAAAAACAATGACTAGACTCCTTACAGGTGTGGTAGAAAGAAAAGACGGCACAGGAAACAAAACTAATCTCCCTGGGGTACAAGTAGCAGGTAAAACTGGCACAACTAATGGTGCAAGAGACCTTTGGTTTGTCGGCTATATGCCTAATGAATTAGTTACAGGGGTTTGGTTAGGCAATGATGAAAACACCCCTACTAGCGGTACTAGTGCTTTAGCTGCTCAAGTTTGGAGAGACTATATGAGTAGATTTGTTCGCTAAAGTCTCTAATATAGGAATCTGGTAATGTGAAAATGTAGGTAATTCTTATCTTATCCAGAAGGGAGCGATCGCTCCCTTCTGAATCGAGGTTTATGACTGATTTTGAAGTATTCAAAAATTATTAATTGTTATGGATTAGAACTGGTTGTAGCTATAGCTGATTGAGGTGATATGGGAAGAGATTGGGGACTATAACTAGATGGTATTAAATTACTATTATTTGATTTTTTAAAAGATATGTAGGGTGCGTTAGCGACAGCGTAACGCACCATTCTTAAGGCTTTGGTGCGTTACTTAGGGTTTGCAGAATAAACGAAAAACCTAGATAAATCAAGAGATTCGGGAGGATAAAAGAGAATAAAGTGCAAGTAAAAAGGATAAAATAGGTAGAAACCCTTGTACCGAGTTGCGTTGAGAT
>JAESFX010000253.1_pt1 | contig 34720 bp, 30 predicted proteins | sample 9269501 | NCBI WGS metagenome assembly JAESFX01 (sample SAMN14515570, study PRJNA621655) | algae metagenome | isolation source: Desmonostoc geniculatum HA4340-LM1 and co-occurring heterotrophs from cave... | place: USA: Maniniholo cave, Kauai, Hawaii | collected 2009-07-28
ATATTTCTACACAGACAGTTAAAAACTACATTGCACAACAACGAAGCTGACTGGTAGGCTAAAGCCTACGAAATAGCTTTCATCCCTGGGCTAAAGCCACAGGGTTTTCAGCATATCCTTTATAAAGTTATTATGAACCCATTAAGAAAATATTTTGTAATTTTGCGTATAATCGAAAAGTATCTGCTAAAGGTATGAGCTTGAGGCTTTCTTATCCTCAGCGTTTTTTGCATAGGCAAGGATTACTCAGCTAAGCTAAAGCAAAAAAACCTAATCCTCACTGACCACTATCTTATCGTTTCCAGGAAGCCTCGTCTGTATCTCTCAAGAAAGACAATGAATCCTAATAAAATCTTCTGGAGAAGAGATGTATTTGGCACATTCATTCATGAGTGGTGAAAAGAAACAAAACTCTCACCAGCCTTTGATTTTGGTAGTGGAAGACCATGATGATAGTCTTCTGCTAATTAGTTATGCTCTTGAATCAATTGGTTGTAGATTCATTTGTCAAACAGATTGTTCTGCAACGGTGCTGGTGGCTAAAGAATATCAACCTGATTTAATCTTGTTGGATATTTTGTTACCAGGTCTGAGCGGTATCGATGTTGTGCGCCATTTGAAGCAAGAACCCCTAACTTACAAAATTCCAGTGGTTGCAGTCACAGCTTTAGCCAGTAAGGAGGATCGAGAGCGTATTCTGAAGGCTGGCTTTAATGATTACATCAGCAAACCCTACATGCTCGAAGATTTGGAGGCTGTAATTCGTCGCCTGCTTCAGGGAAAATTCAGTCTTCACTCAGCTTTTGAGGTTTGCCAAGATTAATACTCCAGCAGAAAATTTTTGAGTTTTTTTTTACAAGCAATATTAAGTAAAAATAATCTCAAATATTCTTGGGTAGTTGGACAGTGAATAAGCTGCCTTTTCCTACTTCAGAGGCGACTTGGATTTTTCCTGTATGCGCTTCTACAATTCGGTGGGATAGATGTAGTCCTAAGCCACTACCTGAGCGTTTGTTTCTACCTTGGCGAAATCGCTCGAAAATTGTTACTTGGTCTTCAGGTGCAATTCCATATCCTGTATCTTCTACCTCAATTGTTATCCAATTTTGATGTTTAGGATGTGGTGATTTTTCAAAAATGCGGACTGTTATGCCTCCTGTGTCTGTAAATTTGATGGCATTTGCAATTAAGTTGTATAGTACGCGCCTGAGTTCGAGTCGATCGCCCATAACTATGCCAGCATTTTTATCTAGTGGGTCTAATTTACTGGTATCGACTTTTAAAGTCAAACCTTTTTCATTAGTTAGAGGTATGATTTCACTCACCACTTCTTGAGCGACTTCTGGCAAATCGCACACCTCCCAATTCAAAGTTTTTTTACCTGCTTCAAAGCGATAAACTTCTAGCAGGGTGTTCACCATCTGCATTAAATTTTCGTTACTGCGAATCATCACTGCGATCGCTGTTTTCATTTCCGGTGAAATTTTGCAGAATGTTTCCATCTCGAACAGATTTAACATGCGATCGGCGGCTACCAAGGGAGTTCGCAAATCATGAGTCAGACGAGAAACGAAGTCTTCTCGTTGGCGTGCCATTTTTTGTTGTTCGTCGAGACTGTGCTTGAGACGCAACAGCGATCGCACTCTTGCCAAGAGTTCGTCGGTATCAAATGGTTTGCGAATAAAATCGTCAGCACCAGCATCCAAACCTTCAACGACGCTAGATTCATGAAAAGCAGTAATCAGCAGAATTGGAATATAACTACTAATTGCTCGGTTATTACGAATACGACGTGTAACTTCATAACCATCCATCCCCGGCATCATTACATCTAGCAAAATCAAATCCGGTGGAGATTGTTCAATTTTCCCCAAAGCCGTTATCCCATCTGGAGCCAAATCAACTTCATAACCTTCACTTTCTAAAATTGTTTGCACCAAAATTAGATTATCTCGTGTATCGTCAACTGCGAGAATGCGATCGATTTTATAATTTTCAACTATAGACATGATGTATCAACTTTTATCAGTTTTTTTAGGAGTAATTTATATTTTAAATTTAGGAGATACTATTGGTGTTTTTCTAGCTGGAGAAGATGATTGATGTGGATTTTGAGTAGAACAAAAAATGTTATTCTGATCCAACTGTAAAATCGGAGCTTCGACCCCTACAGTTTCTAATGTTACTTGACGCGGCAATTCAATTCTAAACATTGAACCAACTCCCAATTGGCTCTCAAGAAAAATTTTGCCACCCATCATTTGTACCAGCGAATCTACAATTGCCAGACCCAGACCTGTACCTGGATATTTCCGACTAATAGTTTGATCGACTTGGCGAAATGCTTCAAAAATATGTTTGAAATCTCTCGGCGCAATCCCAATACCTGTATCTCTAACGATAATTGCCACTCGGTTTGTAGGTAGTTCTTTAACCTCAATGGAAATTTCGCCAGACTCTGTAAACTTAATTGCGTTGGAGAGCAAGTTAATTAAAATCTGTTTCACACGAAATGGATCGTTAAATCCCAAAGGATTTTGTAAATCTGTTTGTACCAGCAATGATAGATTTTTTGCCTCAGCTAGAGAACGCATTTCTGCTACAGCGGCATTTATGACCTTGGAAACATCAAATATTTCTGGTTTTAAGTCTAATCGTCCCGCCTCCAACTTAGAAAAATCCAGAACTTCATTTAGCAGCATCAACAAATGTTTACCATTATTCAAGATGCGTTCAACCATATCCGCTTGTTGGTGCGTTAGTTGACCGAACTTGGGACGCAACAGTATTTGCGAAAAACCAATAATCGCATTCATTGGTGTTCTCAGTTCATGGGACATGGTAGCCAAAAAATGTGATTTTAGCCGCGATGCCTCCAATAACTTGAAGTTTTGCATTTGAATCTGTTGCTGTTGTCTTTCCAATTCTTGGTTCTTACGAATCAGCTGTTCGTGACTTTCTCTCAGCTGCTGGTTTGCCAAAGCTGCCTGCATTTCAGCACGATAAACCCGAATAGCGTTCCGCAAAACGTGTGCTAAGATTTCCGAAGATATTCTAGACTTGGAAAGATAGTCTGTAGCGCCAGCTTTCATCAATTCAACAGCGATTTGTTCATCTCCTTGGCCAGTTAGGACTACTAGAGGAACTTGAATTTCCGAAGCGCGTATCTGTTGGATGAGAGTTAATCCATCCTGGTCTGGTAAGCGATAGTCGAGGAAAACACAATCATAGGTAGTACTGCTTAAGACAGAGAATGCGTCATTGCCATCGCCGACCTCAGACAGATTCATTTGCACACCTGCTTTAATCAGGGCACGGCGTACTGCCATCCGGTCTACTTCGTCATCGTCTACAACCAAAATTTTCAGCGTCTCTTCCATCGGTTTTTATTTTCGCCGTAAAATATAGGTTGATGTATAACATTTCTCTTTTCAGATTATCTTATTAAAGAATGTAAGATTTTATGACATCTAAAATCTGTAACTTAATTAACTAAGGCATTTTGCACCAGAGCCAATATGTTCAAAATTCAAAAATTCAGAATAATTAAAGGATCGAGACAATATTGACTAAATCAGTATATCAATCATACTAGACTTACGATCGTTTCTGAATTCTGAATGGCAGTTGCCATAATTCTCTTGACCAAAGGAACAGACTGCCTCATAGTGGGTGCTAATTTATGACACCAAATCAGGAAAAGCAAGTGTCATTTGGCATATCTTTAGCAGGCTGGCTGCGATCGCCGCCTAACATTCTAAGTGCCTCTAGTTCATCACCTGTAAGGTGAGCCAGGTTAGTAATATTAATTTTTATGAATGTAGACTTGACATTCATAACATCAATTTCCTTGTCCTCCGTTGGTAGTATGTTAATCACTGTTGCAGGCGTTTGCTGAGGGTTAATTGAGTTTGTTGTATCTTGAGTGTGGTTAATCTAGCAGGTATTGGGACTAAACTGCTAGCTGATGGCCAATGCCTCTAAAACAATTAGCAATTAACAAACTGAACACAGCAGACAAGGCTGATATAAAGTAAAATAAAATACTTTATAGAGCTTAAAACAATTGTAAATGAGTGAGTCAACGACCGTCGTCAGTCATTGGTGAGAGTTGCACGCCGTTATTGTGTACCATAAGCTTGAGCGGTTTTAGCCATCAGATTGTTCAGACCAGGTAAATAAACAAGTACTGGGTGTACTTGTTTGTAAATTTTCAGCAATCTTACCTCCTTGAATTTGGACAACTTTCTTAGCGATCGCTAGACAAATATTAGTGTTTTCCCGGCGATCGCAAACTTTGAAAGTTTGGAAAATTACAAGTATAAACTTGTTATTGCAACTATCGTCAATTAAGCATTGGCCAAACAAGGCATTGGGCATTGGTAATTGAAAGTTAATCCAGTTCGCAGTCGTCAGTCCTTTCTTAAGCTTTTTTCAAGCTTTGTGCAAGATAATAGTAAATAGCTAAGGGATCATCGCAACTGAAAGCTGAATTTTGAGTAAAAACGACTAATTTAGCATTCGTATCAATATTTCATCCTTTTTGTGCAAGTAACCATATATCTCCAGCTAGATTTGTACTCTATCTAAATATCAAAAAATAGGATATTTATTATTTCTATCGGTGGATGCAGAGTGGTCAAAAGATCATCTATCTTTGGTTTGGGAAAATAAAATATAAGTAAGAATTCGGCGCTCAAGATGAGGCAGTGCCATAGACGGGTTTATCGACTCGAAGCAACTGCCGTTCAGAAGCTATAAATTAGAAGGAATCTAATATGATTAGTATATTGATTCATTTAATTTTCTTTTGATTCTTGAAGTATTCTGACTCCTGAATTTCTAACAAAAAAAGTCATTACAAAAGGTAATACTTTGAAAGATGCAAACAGTGTAAGAGCGAGTGTAGCGATGAGTGAAATTAGCATTATTTTAATTGAAGATCACGACTTAACACGGATGGGACTACGGGCTGCATTACAGTCTCACAGTGCATTGAAAGTGATTGGTGAAGCGGCAAATGCTACTCAGGGATTAAAACTTTTGGAAACAGCGAAGCCAGATGTAGCCGTTGTGGATATTGGCTTACCTGATATGGATGGCATCGAACTCACCCGTAAATTCAGACGCTACCAAGCTGAAACTGGGCAAACAGCAACGAAGATTCTTATCCTGACAATGGATCACACAGAGGATGCTGTACTTGCGGCTTTTGCGGCAGGAGCAGATTCTTATTACATGAAAGAAACAAGTATCAGTAAATTAACTGAGGCTATACAAGCAACTTATGGCGGTAACTCGTGGATCGATCCGGCGATCGCCAATGTGGTATTACGGAAGATGCGGCAAGGAATTCCTGGCGAAACCCAAACCTCTGATAAGCCAAAGACTGTAAAAATCGAAGCGCTAGCCACAGAATACGAGCAAGTTTTGGAAACATACCCCCTAACTCAACGAGAATTAGAAATTCTGGAGTTGATTGTGGCTGGGTGTAGCAACGGGCAAATTGCCGAAAAACTCTACATTACAGTTGGTACTGTCAAAACCCATGTTCGCAATATTCTCAATAAACTTTGCGCTGACGATCGTACCCAAGCTGCTGTTAGGGCTTTGCGTTCTGGGTTGGTGGCGTGAGGGGGGAGATGGGGGAGATGAGGGAGATGAGGGAGCAGGGGAGCAGGGGAGCAGGGGAGCAGGGGAGCAGGGGAGCAGGGGAGCAGTAAGTTTTTCCCCTCTGCCCCTCTGCCCCTCCGCACCTCTGCCTCTTGTGCCCAATGCCCAATGCCCTCTCATCCCAACCGTTCTTGTAAACATTCGGCAATGCGTAGTGCTGCACCTGGTTTTCCCATACGGCGCACGCCATTTTCGGCGATTATTTGCAAATTATCAGGATCTTTGAATAAGGACTGTACAATCTTTGCAACTTCTGCTGGCTGCTCAACTAAAATCAAAGATGAGCCTAAAAGCCGACTTTGAGCTTCAGCAAAGACACGGTTATATTGAGGCCCATTGCCAGGAATAGCGATCGCAGGTTTGCCTAAACCAACAAACTGTTCTGTGGCTGTACCTGCCATGGCGATCGCCAAATCTCCTAAATGCAAACAGTCATTATAAGCTTTTTGTGTTAATAGTAAATATGCATTTCTTTGCTTAAATGTCAACAGATTTGCATCAGAAATTCGGATAGGAGATTCTGATGCGGTTCGCCAGCCTTGGGATTGTACACTTTGAGATAAGAGATTGGAGTCTAGACTAGGAGCGATCGCACCTAAAAACACCACTGTGCCAGAAGTGTGAAAAACCGAATTTCGCTCTTGGAAACTTGTCAGCAATGCAGATACCGCAATCATAATTGTTTCCCAGTTTTTATAGGCCTCTGGGGGACGGGAACCAGGCAAAAGAGTCACTACAAAAGGTCGAACTGTCTCTTGCTGTTGGCTTGCTTGGCTATAAAATTGTGCGGATGAAAAAGTTGGTTCTAAAGCATCCATCATTGGATTACCCAGATTCAAAGCTGGAATTCGCCATTGTTTTAATATTTCCGTCGTCAGTTCATCTCTGAGGAACACCGCCTTACAACGGTGACGACTCATCAACCAACGTTCCCAAGGATGATACACTGAACCAGAAAAGTTTTCCCAACTCACACCTTTGGATTTTTTTGGTAACAATCCAGCTTCATCTCGCACATGATATTCTGATTTTGCTGTGCCAACAAAAGCATAATTAGCACCACTAAAAGTTGCAAACAACAGCGGGACAATATCTCCCACAGCTAAAATTGCTCTCTTGTTACCTAATTTTTTTTGGGAATTTACCCAGCGGCGAATCGCTTTAATTTGGTTGAGGGTAAGTTGCAATAAACCACCGCGTACATCCCGCGCCAATTGGCGCCCATCCATATAAATAAAGCCACCAGAAGGCATAGTGTGTACTGAACCGATGAAGGGAATATCCAACTGTTCGTAAGCGCGTCCTTCACCCACCAGAGGTAAAGCAAAGATTTCTGGTGGGTTTGATTGTCGCAGGAGTTCTTGCAAAATTCGGACTGCAATTATATCTTCCCCATGTCCGTTGCTTAATACAAGTAACCGCAAAGGAGAAGTTGCAGTTTGTGGGTTAGAGTTTAGCGATAACCGAGATGCATTACTCATAGAATCTTGCAGTAACTATTGTGACTATCAAGTGATGCTGATATCATGCCGCAAAATTGATTTTTATTATTCTGGAGTTTAAACCAAATTACAATCACAAACACGCAAAGACGCAAAGACGCAAAGACGCGATAAATCGCCGTCTCTACAAAGAATTGATTGTTGTAGAGACGGCGATTTATCGCGTCTGATGCCTTAACCGAACAGTATTGGATCGCCACTAGTCAATGCGATCGCATTTGCTCAATTTTCCCATCCCCGTGAGGGGTAAAGGAATTAAAACAAGGTGCAGTCAACCAGCAAATTGGCACGAACCCACGAGTTTCCATCCCCGTGAGGGGTAAAGGAATTAAAACGTGCGGGATTTCCTATTGTCATACACGCTGTTAATGAGGTTTCCATCCCCGTGAGGGGTAAAGGAATTAAAACCGTTTTCTAAAAGGTTTTTACGTAGATAAAGAAACAGTTTCCATCCCCGTGAGGGGTAAAGGAATTAAAACCCTACCCTTCCAGAAGCCTTATCCAGAGAGGGTTAGAGATACGCATTTTAGCGGGGGGTAGAATTTAGCTGTCAACAAGCAGAAATTATTGACAATTGATGAATCATCTACCCTTGTCAAACTCTTAGGCAGTAAGCGATTAGCGGGGGTCAACGAAATCATAAGGGTTTTGGCGATCGCTCTACCCCCGCTAAAAACTTGCGTATCAAAAGTAAAACTAAGCACTTTTAGTTTTACTTTTGATACTTGATATTAAGTTTTCAAGGTTCTATCGCTATGAGCAGTAGTATAACAAACTACTTCAAGTTTTGAACGCCTAAAGTATTAACTTTTCTATCGCGCAGTCAAAAGGTAAAAAAGAAAGAGTTTTGGGAGATGTCTGAGATAAAAGTTAGCACAGTCGCGCGATGTAACTGTGTAATATCAGCTTACTGAATTTATTAAAATAAATACGCGATCTACTGAAATGAGAAAGCAAACTCCAGTTTGAGAAAGCAATATCTGTTTTTGCTTATTAAATTACTAAAAGTTAAAGAAATACTTTAAGACAGTCGCTACACTTAATTTTTTTATCCCGTTTCTTTATGAAGCTGCAATATATTTACCCCCCGGCTAACGCCGTCCCCCCTTACCAAGCGTGTATACACAAGTCGAATTACCCCCCTTAATCCCCCCGATATATTGGGGGGAAACAGGAAATCTAGTTCCCTCCCCTTTATAAGGGGAGGGTTAGGGTGGGGTAAAACCTTGGTTAATCACCTATTTCAGACTTGTGTGTACACCGTAACCGATGCTTTGGGGGGACTACAGGGGGGTTCATAAGGCGCATTTTCATACAGAATTGGTATTATAAGGTACTGCAAGGGATTCGAGACCTTTTAAATGCCCAAAATTTAATTTTGTGAAAATTAAATCACAAATAAACACAGATAATTTATCCGATCAATTATCTGTGTTTATTTGTGGTAAAAAAATCATCAATCAAAATTTTTGCATCTCTCTAAATTTTCAACTATCTCTGCTAACGCTGCTAATATCCCGGACAACAGCAGTGCTGGCGTGAAACAAAAAATCAAAATTAACTGTCTGTTTGTGTAAGAGGTATAAATAGGAAATTCAGCAAAGTTGCTGGAAGTTATTATGATGCCTATTTCTTTACTTCTCTACAACTAACACTAAATTCACCAAGGATGCATTATTTGAAATTTCTGGAATAGCCTTTTGACCGAAAATTTGAATCCAAAATCCCAAATCTAAAATCCAAAATTGATATAACTCCCACTAAATTAGGTTAAATATTATGAAAATTTCTACCACTGCAATTTTTACTTTAGCGACGTTAGCTGGTGGCAATGTTAGTCAGCAAGCGACGGCTGCACCTGCTAAAACCGTCACTCCAACCGCAAAAACTGGTAATTTGGTAGTGCCAGTAATTGAAGAAACTCCGGCACGGGTAGAAACAATCGCTTCCCCAGAAACTATAGTTGCACAACAATTTTCCCAAAATCCCCTGCCAGCGCCAACAACTGCAAACAAAAATTCCACAGTAATCTTAAAGCCAGCAACCACACTAACACAAAACCAAAATGTAAAACCCCTTCTCATCCCCTCATCTCCCTCATCCCCTACTACTAAAAACGATTTAGTAGTCACAGCTACAAATGTACAGATAGTGGGAGCTAATCAGGAATTGCAGGAAATCATTCGCAAAGTGATTAAAACTCAGGCGGGGGGAGAAACCAGTCAAAGCCAGCTACAAAGAGATGTTGCAGCAATTTTAGATACAGGCTTATTTAGCAATGCCAGTGTAAATAGCCAAAGTACATCTGCTGGATTGAATGTAGTTTACCAAGTGCAACCTGTGATTGTGCGATCGCTGCAATTATCTGGTGCCAAAGTACTGACTTACCAAGTAGCCCAACAAAGTTTGCAATCTCAAATTGGCACCGCCATCAGTCCGGCTGGACTCCAGCAAACAGTGGCACAAATTAACAAGTGGTACGCTGACAATGGTTATAACTTGGCACGGGTGCTATCAATTAAACCCAGCCCTCAAGGAATTCTGACTGTGAATGTTGCTGAAGGCTTGGTGGGTGATATCAAGTTTCGCTTTGTCGGTGACGACGGGAAAACCGTTGATAGTAAAGGTAATCCCGTGGGAGGACGTACCAAACCAGATTTTCTCCAACAGCAACTCAAACTTAAACCCGGTCAAATCTTCCAAGAAAATGTAGTTAAACAAGACATAGAACAGCTATATGGCACCGGTTTATTTCAAAGTGTAAATGTTGCTTTAGAAGGAGATGCGACAAAAGTCGATGTGGTTTATCAACTCAAAGAAACCGGGGCGCGTGGTGTTAACTTGGGTGGTAGTTACAACGCCGACCAAGGATTAATCGGGACAATCAGCTATCAAGACCGGAATGTGGGCGGTATTAACGATACTTTCGCGGCGAATGTTGGGGTAAGTAGCCGGGATTTACAGTTTAATACTAAATTTATCAGTCCTTATCGGATAACTAACCCCGATCGCTTAGGTTACACTGTAAATGTTTTCCGGAATCGGGAAGTTTCTGAAACTTTTGATGACAAGATTAGGTTAGCTAATGGCGATAAAGTCCAAGAAGGTCATATTGGTGGCGGCATAAGTTTACAGCAACCAATTGACGGCTGGAATACCTCATTAGGAGTCAACTATACCCGAACTAGTATCCGCGATCGCCAAGGTAATGTTACCCCAACAGACGCTCAAGGCAATGCCCTATCTGCCAGTGGTACAGGTGTAGATGACCTAACTACCGTATCCTTTACGGCCACCAAAGACCAACGAGATAACCCCCTTAATCCTACTAAAGGTTCCGTTTTGAGTCTGAGTACAGAACAATCTATACCTGTTGGTGAAGGTAATATTTCCCTCAATCGCCTCAAAGCCAATTACAGCCAATATTTACCAGTTCAGTTATTTAACAGCAAACAGCCACAAGTATTTGCAGTCAATGTCCAAGCTGGTACCGTCATTGGCGATTTACCACCCTACGAAAGCTTTAACTTGGGTGGTTCCAATTCAGTGCGCGGTTACGATTCTGGAGAAGTTGGGAGTGGTCGCAGTTATGTCTTAGCTTCGGCGGAATATCGCTTCCCCGTTATACCAATCGTCGGCGGTGTATTGTTTGCTGACTTCGGTTCCGACTTGGGTTCTGGTGATACTGTGTTGGGAAATCCGGCGGGTGTGCGGGACAAACCAGGTTTTGGTTTTGGTTATGGCGCTGGAGTGCGAATCGATTCACCCTTGGGCTTAATTCGGGCTGACTATGGCTTTAATGACCAGGGAGAAAGCAAAATACATCTAGGTATAGGGCAGCGGTTTTAAGAAGATGAGCGCTACTTATAAACAGCGCTCTTGCGTGTACGTTCTTCTAGGCGCTCTGTTGTGCGGCGCTCTGAACAGATTCTAAATCAACATTGAGCTGTTGAGCAATCTGCTCGACGCTCATTCCCGTTTTTAATAATAGGGGTACGGTAACTTTCAAAATTTCAGCTTGACGTTCTTCCCGTCCCTCAGCTTTAGCATCCTGATAAACCCTTGTTTGCTCTAACAACATTTCAGCTTCGCGTTCTTTGCGACCCTCAGCTTTAGCATCCTGATAAACCCTTGTTTGCTCTAAAGTCAGTCCTAGCATAGCTTCCACTTCCTCTCTAGTCAAAGATGAAAACTTGTAAACAGCGATCGTGGTAATGATATCGATGATTTCGTTTTTCGGCAGTGCCTCTGTTGACTCTAATTGTACCCGCCGAATTAATTGTTTTGCTTGCTGTGCGATCGCTTTCTCTGATGCAATTGTCAATTGCATTAAATTTATGCCTATCGTCTGCTGATTCTGAGTATCTAACTCATCCAAATAAATTCGCTGCACTTGGTCGCTGTTTAAAAACATTCGATGAGTTATTGTATCGCTTGGTTCTAAACTGCGATTCGGGAAGATTACCACACAATACCAGTCATCATATTGAGACTGATTTCGGTTCAAATAGATCATCGACTCAGTAAAGAAGCGATGATAGAGAGCTTCGTCTTTCTGAAATTGAACTTCCGCAAAAAAAGATAATTCTAGGTCTTGCAGTCTCTGGAGGCAAAAATACTCCATCAATACGAAAGCCTGTTTCTTTCACTTCCACAGACTCAAATCGATAGTTCTGCGCCTGTTCAATCTGGTAATCAACGAGTTCAAAAATTAACCAAGGAAATCGCTTAAAAATTTGATAATAAATTGAGTCGCGTTTCACTCAATTGTTCCAAACATATCAGATTACCAATGATTAATTTTATACAAAAAATGATATGAACATTCTCAAAAATCACTTTTTGTATACTAAACAATAATTAATTATTCGTTGATGCCAATAAACTTGCTCAACAATTCTCCCTCATCTTCTTCATCTCCTTTTTAAAATTCCTGTTCCCAATCTCAGTCCCTGAGTTGTTCAAGGTTGTAGGAAGCTGCTTGTCAAGTCGTAATTCCTCCCTAACCTCGCAAAGGTGGAAACCAGCTTGAGTCTGTTTTCTACTTCAAGATTTCTTGACTATCGCGTTATCCTATGAAAAAGATAAAACTGTTGCGATCGCTGGGGAGGTTTTTCCCGCCCAGGGAATTCCAAAAACAAAATCATCCCGTAGATAGACAGGCAAAAACCGTGCCATCTCCAAAAATATGGGAAAATTTGAGGAAATCTCTTAAAAATCAGGACTAGCTAGTTATCTGCTCACTCAAGACTCAGGACTCTCTATGTTAGCAGGCACAACTTTACAGGATGGAAAATATACCCTAATCCAAGAAATAGGGCGGGGTGGCTTTGGCATTACGTACAAAGCTAAGCATCACTATTTGGGTCAGGAGGTGGTGATGAAAACCATCAATGAACGGCTGCGTCAACATCCTGATTTTGCCAAGTTCGAGCGCCAATTCCAAGATGAAGCCAGACGATTAGCTACTTGTATCCACCCAAATATAGTCCGAGTCAGCGATTTTTTTGTGGAAGCTGGGTTGCCTTACATGGTGATGGAATACATTCCTGGGGAAACTTTAGGCGACGCCTTTGTATTACCAGGAATACCTCTGCCAGAAGCTACAGCAATTCATTATATTCAGCAAATTGGTGCAGCGTTGCAGGTAGTACACAATAACGGTTTGCTGCACAGAGATGTCAAACCAGATAATATTATCCTGCGCCAAGGAACTCAGGAAGTAATACTGATTGATTTTGGCATTGCCAGGGAATTTAATGGCGGTGTGAGACAGACTCATACAGGTTTGGTTTCTGAGGGTTATTCTCCCATTGAGCAGTACTTAACCCAAGCAGCACGGACACCCGCCACCGATGTTTATGGTTTAGCAGCAACCTTGTATGCGCTGTTAACAGCCCAAGTTCCCATGCCAGCATTATTGCGCGATCGCGAGCAAATGCCATCCCCCCGCGAACTGCAACCACATTTGAGTGCTGCTGTCAACCAAGCCGTAATGCGTGGTATGGCGGTGGAATCTCGTTTTCGTCCGGCGACTGTTGCCGAGTGGCTGCAATTACTACCGGGAAGTGGCGTAAATCTCACAGCCCAAGCTTTACCCACTTACGCAGTGCAAACTGTTAATTTATCTGCCCAACAGGCAGAAAACCTCATCAGTAAAGCTGGCAAAAAGGCCATGCCTCCAGGCAAGGCTACCGCCAACGCCAAGAAAACTTCACACGCCAAAAAACAGCCTTCATCTAAAATATTTCTTGGTATTGGTGTCGCTGTAGTTGCAGCGACAGCAGGTTTTGGCATCACTAGCATGTTGCCCAAATCTCAGCCGCAGCCAACTGCCAAGCCACTTTTTCAACAGCCTACTCAAGAACCAGCGGCCAAAGCACCTAACTTAGGCAATACATCTTCATCTCCAACTCCAGAGACTAACCCCACCTCAAAAACCGAATCTGCACCCGTCTCTAATTCCCGGCAGCGTCGGCGTAATCGTCGTTCATCTCAAGAAGAATCTTCCAGCAGCAGCCCTACAAAAGAATCACAAAGCGGTAATTCTCAACAATCAGCACCTTCCCCTAGCGTTTCCCCCACACCCTCACTAGTTGAAAAACTACGGGCAATTCGGTCATCTCGTAATGCTTCCCCCGCAACAGTACCAGATAATAACTCACCAACTTCTAATCAAAATTCTGCTCCTCTCAAACCTGTAACTCCTACAAATTCTGTAGTTATACCACCACAACCACTGCCACGGGACTTCAGACCCCCAGATCCTTCTGCTGTAGTAGTACCAACAGTGGAAAAGCGAAATTCACCGACTGAGAATCAACCACAAAAAGATCAGAAGCCACAAGAAGAGACTCTAGATTGAAAAAGAATTCAGAATTCAGGAGTCAGAATTCAGTATGAAATGAATATTGGTTTAAAACCTCGCTCCTTGTGGGCTAAACTAGTATGAAATTTTTTTCACTCATTTAAAACTCTATACTTTCCCTACGGGACGCTGCGCGTAGCTTGCTTCCCTGTAAGGGTACATGGGTAGAATATTCAGAATTCAGAATTCTGAATTCTGACTCCATTTTATCTTACTATTGCTATAATTTATACCAATGTAATTTTATGAATTGACGTTAATAACAACTTTCCCGAAGTGAGCAGCACTTTTGAGGTAATGATACGCTTCTCGTGCTTGACTAAAAGAGAAAACTCGGTCAATAATCGGTTTGATTTGATGTTGTTGTATTGTCTGATTCATTGCCTCAAACATTTCCCGACTGCCAACATAAATTCCCTGAACTGTTAAACTTTTAAAAAGTATTGGCATGGGATCAATTTCGTTTCCTCTGCCTGACAATACACCAATCAAACTAACACGTCCGCCAATACGGACTGCTTGTAGTGATTTTGGTAGAGTTCCTGCGCCGCCTACTTCAACTACATGATCTACACCTGTGCGATTAGTTAATTGGTAAACTTGTTTTTCCCAATCTGGTGTTGTTTTGTAATTGATTGTTTCGTCAGCACCAAGCTGTTTGATTCGTGCCAATTTTTCATCACTGCTGGAAGTAGCGATCGCTCTAGCACCATGTATCTTGGCAAACTGGAGAGCAAAAATTGAAACTCCCCCAGTACCAAGTAATAAAACACTATCACCTGCGCCAATATTGCCCTTTGTTACCAACCCATGCCAAGCTGTGACTGCTGCACAGGGCAATGTTGCACCTTCAGCATAGGACAGATGTTCTGGTAAAACTACTAAACCGTCTTGGTGTAAAACGACATACTCAGCCAACATCCCATCGATACCGCCTCCGAGATCGGATTTCATTTTCTCTTTGGTTAAAGAGCCATAAATCCAGTCTTGGAAGAAAGTAGCAGCCACGCGATCGCCTACTTTTACTCGCGTCACACCTTCTCCCACCGCTACAACTTCCCCCGCACCATCAGACATGGGAATTAACGGATATTTCTGTCCAGCACCGTAGGCTCCTTCAACGACAAGCAAATCACGGTAATTTAAAGACGTTGCTTTGACTTGAATCAGAACTTGACCGGCTGCGGGTTTTGGTTCGGGGCGATCGACTAATGCAAGAGCATCAATTCCAGCATTGTTTTGAATTTCGTAAGCTTTCATTGCTAATTGAGAATGGGGAATGGGGAATGGGGAATAGGGCATGGGGCATGGGGCATGAGGGGATGAGCGAAGTCGAACCACATCCCCCTCATCCCCCTCGTCTCCCCATGCCCAATGCCCAATGCTACCGCCAATCATCTAGTGCAAAAACATCTGGGCGATTGAATCCCGGTTCATTAGGTCTATGCATTGCAACTCCGATGATTTCACTGCGAAAACCACGAGTCAGCATCCGACGATAAGCTTCGTCTCGGCTGGTATTAACGCCAGCCACCAAACGTGACATTCCTTGAGCCACAGTCAATGCTTCACACAAATCTAATAACTGCTCGAAACGTTGTCCTGCGTCGTTCCCAGAATGTACTGCACCAAATCTGACAAAGCAAGTATTACTACCAGCCTCAGTACCTGCCCCATAGTGACAAACTGCGAATCCTGCCAAGTCTGCATCATCCCATAACAAGACTGTATCACCCAGTCCTTGAGCTTGAACTGTCTGAATTTCTCGTGATAAATCTAGTCCTTCATAAATAGAATTAGTGAGTTGGTCGATTGCTTTGAGATTTTCGGCGCGTTCATTCTCACTCAACTGTGAATATCTAGTAACTTGGGATATTGGCTGTAATTGCTGTACTTGTTTTGCCAAAATTGCGGTCAGAAAACGCAGACGAAAGCCAAATTTTTGATATAGTATGTGATGCTTAGGACTTTGAGCAAAAGTAAATAGTCCTATCAGTGAGGTATGAGATTCAGTAAAGTAGGCGATCGCAGCTTCAACGAGATGTTGACCTACTCCTTGGTTCCAAAAGTCAGGATGAACGCTTAACGGTCCAAAATAGCCGAAGCTTCCCCAATTTACTGCTAGGTTAGACCCGATTAACTTTCCATCAATTTCAGCAGCAAACGCCGCACTCGGATCGGTTTTCCAGCGATGGTGTATATAAGCAGCATCCCCATAAAACTCGGTTGGTTCAGGTAGTCCGATAAAAGTACCAAATGCCAACCGAAAAATGTGGTCAGCAGCAGCTAATTCACTCTCTTGGAGTAACCTAATAGAAACACTCATTTGCTCAATAATTGCCTACATTACAGCAATTTTCACGAGATTAAACTTAAAGAAGAACTCAGAATTCAGAATTCAGAATTCAGAATGCAATCAGTGGGGGACTTAAACCCGTTTATTCAGACGCGATGTTCGAGTACTCGCTAACGCTCCGCTATCGAGGACTCGCTAACGCTGCGCTATCCGCTTTTTCGTTCAGAATTCAATTCTGTTAACGGATAGCTAAGGTTTGGCCCATTCTGACGACTGACGCCTCTATTCTTTATTGTTAAAGAATAGGGTAGCACAGCGGTGCTACCCCAATACGGTTCGGATAAGCAGTATGAACTTCCCTTGTGGTCTGGGAAAAGGTTTTGGGGTAAGGGGATTTGGATGTATTTGAAACCTTTCCCCTTTCCCCTTTCCCCTTTCCCCTTTAACCGAACCGTATTGGGTGCTACCCTAAATCGCCAGGTTTTGTTTGTGTAATTGCGGTTTTTAACCCGGATTTCTCAGGCTATAGAGAATCGATGAACTGCTCTACTTTTTCCAAGAGTGGCTGATGTTCAATTTTCTCAGCTAATTCTTGAGCATTTGCATAGCACAATCGCGCCATTTTTTTGCGTTTGGTTGTGGCGTAAAGGCTTCCCATATTCAGCAAAGTGGAAATTTCTCCCAGAGAATCGCCCAGTTGTTGGTAAATGACAATGGCTTGTTTGTAGAACTTCATGGCTTGGCGATGCTGGGCGAGGATACTGTGGGTAAAACCAATGTTGTGCAAGGTTGTTGCTTCGCCAGAGCGATCGCCAATGGCTCGACGTGTCAAAAGAACTTGATGATAAAGCAACAGCGCTTGTTTCGGTTCTCCTAAATCACTATAAACTGAAGCAACGTTATTCAAGGTGGTTGCTTCAGCACCTAAATTCTTCATAGCACGCTGAATCGGCAGTGCTGCTTGAAAAAATTCTAGAGCTTGATGGAACTTGCCTAAAACGCTGTAGGCAAATCCAATCCCATTTAGGGTTGTTGCTTCACCAGAAAAGTCACCCAGCAATCGACGCATTGTCAAAATTTGGTTTTGTAGCAACAGTGCGCGTTTTGGTTCTCCTAATCGGGTATAAATGAGGGCTACATCATTGAGAGTAGAAACTTCTCCTTGAGAATCTTGCAATTCCCTGAAGATGGGAAGTGCTTTGTTAAAATACTCCAATGCTTGGGAAAACCGTCCAAGACGGCTGTAGGTAGAACCCAGATTACTCAGTGCAGTTGCTTGTGCGGGCGCGTTACCGATTTCAATAGCAACACAAAGCGCTTGTTGAAACCGCTCTAATGCCCTTTGAGGTTGCCAGCAACCCAGATAAGCTAAACCAAGGTCGTTTAATGTATAACCTTCCCTAACTCGGTCTGGAATTGCTCTTGCTAGCTGTAAATTCTTAGTCACAAGATCGAGATACTCTTGAAATTTTCCCCCCTGGTAATAGCGGTTTGCTTCATGTCGGCGTTGTTCCCACTCTTTGACTGGATTTAAAGATTGCGTCATCTGACCTCAGTTGCACTCTGCGATAAGTAGACAAGATATCTCTTGGGATGAACTCCTCTTAGGTTTCCCAAATTTGAGTTAACCTTTATCTTCTACCTTTAGATATAAGACGTAAAGGGAGAAGTGTGGTAGTATTTCATACTTAAAAGCATACCCATGAAGCGATTAATACAAACAGCCTAGCGAGTATTAAGCCGAAATACGTGTGATATCAAGCTTGATACGTAGCGGGCTTGATATAATTTTCGGCAAAATGGTCTGTAAACCTTATTTATAGGTCTAGAAAAGATTTACCCAAGCGTTTGTACATCCACTCAATATCTGTATCGCTCAATGCTGGTGGTGGGGAAATTTGGGTGTAATCTATCGATAAATCATATCCCGCTTCGTCATAGATAGCATTCAGCGCGGCTTGCAACTCTAGTACGGCATCTGAGTCGCCTTCACAAAGGGGAACAGGTATCGTCGGGAGGGTATCTTGTAACATCACAGGCCACACGTCGATTATTCCAGACCCAGCTCGCGTTAGGGTTATCAAGTAGGGAACATCTGGAAGACGGGGGTGGTTAAATGGTCTACTTCCCCGACGCAGTAAGTCAATTTCAATTAGATGGACGTTGGCATTATATAAACGCTGGCGTTTTTTACGGTAGTCTGCTAGACCAGGTTCGCGTTTGTTTACAGGGGAAAGAATTTCGATACAGCTTATTAGTACGTTGTTGGCTGTATCCCGAATTTCCACTGTGGGGATGCGGACTGCAACGGGTTGGATAACTGGAAGCGTCAGTGGTGGAGGGGTTGTTGCAATATTGGATGTGGGGGTAGGAGGAGTTACGTTGCGGCGTTGTCTTACCTGCAATATCTCGACATCTGGGTATAAAATACCAATTTCACTTGTAGGAGAAATATCTTCCACAACATATACTTCTAGGCGTGCAGCATATTTAGGACGCAGTTGTGGGACGAGGAAGGTACGAATTTTACTAGCAAGGGCATTGTGTACGTCACTCCACAGGTAGCCTTCAAGATATGGGTCCATACCGGGGAACGGGGAAGGCATTTTACAAGCTCGCTTGACTGCACTTTTATTCTAAACTGACGAATGTTTCCATAATCTAGGCGATCGCCAACAGATAACTTAATATTGCGTATTATTTGGCTAGGCGATCGCACTGACAAGTATTAAAAAGTTTGTTTTTGGCAAACATGAATATAATGCTCTTATTATGAGCATCTACCAATCTCTCAACAAAAAATCATACACACAACACGGTCGGGGTGAAAATGACTGGCGGTTGTTTTTGCGTTTAGTGCCCTATGCCCGTCGCAGTGGGGGACTGTTGGCGCTGTCCATGTTCCTACTCGTACCCCTTGCCATCGCTAATGCCGTACAACCGCTGTTAATTGGACAAATTATTTCCCTGATTCGCAATGAATCGAGTGCTTACGAATTTTTAAGGAATCGCCCCTTTTCGCAAGCGCTAAATATCTTAGAAGGATTATTGCTAATTGCGATCGCCATTCGATTGTTTTTGACAGGCTACCAGGGTTATCTCGTACAAAAATTAGGTCAAGAAATCACCACAGCAATTCGCCAAGACTTATTTCATCATGTAACATCTCTAGCAGTACGTTTTTTTGACAGGACACCCGTAGGTAAATTAATAACCAGAATTACCAGTGATGTAGAAGTGTTAGGTGATGTCTTTTCTACTGGGGCGATCGGTATTTTGTCAGATTTCTTTTCCATGCTGGTGATTGTGGCTTTAATGTTTTCTATTCAATGGGAACTTGCTAGCTTGTTACTATTGATGCTGTTACCGATTACCTGGGTGATCGTTTACTTACAGAAACAGTATCGCAAAGCCAATTACAAAGGGCGGGAAGAACTTTCTATACTAAGTTCACAGCTACAAGAAAATGTAGTTGGCATTAATGTAGTGCAGTTGTTCCGTCGAGAAAAATTTAATGCCGAATTATTTCGTGCCACCAACAGGCGCTACACTCAGCAAGTAGATAAAAACATCTTTTATGATGCAGCTGTTTCGGCAACTTTGGAATGGATTGGACTAGTGGCGATCGCAGCTGTTTTATGGTTGGGTGGTTGGATGCTATTAGATAAAGCCTTGACTTTTGGGACTTTATCGGCATTTATTTTATATGCCCAGCGATTATTTGATCCATTAAAGAATTTTGCCGAAAAATTTACGGTAATTCAATCTGGTTTCACTGCCATTGAACGCGTCAGCGATATCTTAGATGAACCGATAGAAATACGCGATCGGGCTAATGTGCGCTATTCAATTCTAGATGCTAAATTTGGCTACATAGACGAGATAGTTGCAAATTTAGAATCTCCAGATATAACTATTCCACCCGAACTGGGAGAAATTCGTTTTGAACACGTTTGGTTTGCTTACAAAAACGATGATTACGTAATTAAAGACTTAGATTTCACCATTCATCCTGGTGAGAAGGTGGCATTAGTCGGTCCCACAGGTGCTGGTAAAACTTCTATAATTCGGCTTTTGTGTCGCCTCTACGAACCCACCCAAGGACGCATTCTTATAGATGGCATAGATATTAAAGAAGTGCCACAAGCAGAACTGCGGCGTTACATGGCAGTAATTTTACAAGACGGTTTTGTGTTTGCTGGTGATGTTAAAAGCAACATTTCTTTAGGAGATGGTTATACAATCGAACAGATTCAACAAGCAGCAGAAAAAACCAACATTGCCCAGTTTATAGAAGAGTTGCCCCAAAGTTACGACACTCAACTTCGAGAAAGAGGTACAAATATTTCTAGTGGACAAAAGCAACTTTTAGCCTTTGCCCGTGCTGCCATTCGAGATCCGCAAATTTTAGTATTAGACGAAGCCACCGCTAGTTTAGATGTTGGCACAGAAGCTTTAATCCAAGAAGCATTAGACCAGCTTTTGTTTAGACGCACTGCGATTATTATTGCTCACCGTTTGTCTACGATTCGCAATGTAGACCGGATTTTTGTTTTGAAGCGCGGCGAATTAATCGAACAAGGAAGTCATGAACAATTGCTGCAACAAGGTGGGCTTTATGCCACATTACATAACTTGCAGATGTTGGGAAGTTAGACACTTTCAAAAAATAAATTATCTAATCTTCTGGAGTGGTCGTATCGCCCGCCTTTGGTTATGCTTGGGTATCTTACTGACCTCACAATGAAATATTTCCAATAAATACAGCACATATCAAGTTGGTGAAGTTCACACCCTAAGTCTCTAAGTTAGGTATCAACGGTGTTTCACTTCTAAATTTTGAATTGTTAATTCTAGTGTAAGTATCGTAACTGAGGGGCTAACACACCTTATAGATCAATACTGGTAAAGTTACACAATAACTTTATTGCAAGTTAAAATATACATGTAAGTAATTTATCCGTGGGTAATCGAATGTCAACACCGCAAAATACAGTAGGTGGACAGTACAAAATTATCCGTCAGTTAGGCTATGGAAGTTTTGGAACAACTTACTTAGCAGAAGATTTACGAGCCAAAAATCGCAAATGTGTAGTCAAGCACCTGACTTTTTCCAGTAGCGATCAAGTAGCATTACTGAAGGCAAAGGAACTGTTTGAGAGAGAAGCAGGAGTGCTATTTGACTTAAGTAATCTCCACAAAAATCAGCAAATACCTCAATTTTTCGCTTATTTTGCCGACAATCAAGAATTTTACTTAGTAGAAGAATGGATTGATGGCCATACACTCTGCGAGGAACTACAAAATAATGGTCCACTCATAGAAGATGAAATTGTCAATTTACTAATTGATGCACTAGAAATCCTTCGCTTTATCCACAATCAAGACATCATTCACAGAGACATTAAGCCGGAAAACTTAATGAGACGCAATGAAGATGGAAAGTTAGTCCTCATTGACTTTGGTACTGTAAAGGAAGTTGTAATAAAGTCAAAAATTAATCAAACACAACTGTCAAAACCAACGGTGATTTACACCGTTGGTTATGCCCCGCCAGAGCAATGTCAAGGTAAGCCAGAAAAAAATAGCGATCTGTATGCTCTAGGAATGACTGCCTTAGAAATGTTAACAGGTTTACCACCAGATAAAATAAAGGATAGGAACACTGGTGAGATTCTTTGGCCTACTAACCTCAAAATTAGACCAGAGCTAGTCAAAATTCTGGAAAAACTTGTTCATGACAACTGTAAAAGTCGCTATCAATCAGCAGAATTTGTATTAGGTGCAATTAGAACAATTACGCAGACTTGGCTACTTGCTCCTGTAAACACAAGTTCATCTATCCAAAAAACTAATCTAGTTTCAAATCGGTTCCCCTCATTTTTTAAATTGGAAATTCTGGCACCTGTACTCGTTGCTGTAGTCGCAGGTGCTTCATTTTTTGCTGCCAACTCATTGGTGAATTCTTTACGAGAATCATCTGTTACTAATAACAATCCAGAATCAACAGTTACTCCAATAACATCCATACCAGAAAATTCAGAAATAGATAACCCACCAAAATCAGTTAAAGCGAATGGTTTAGAAACTAATCTAAATTCTGGCGTTAAAACCACGAAGGACACTAATAAAAATCTATCTTTGGATGTTGATATCAGCAAAGAAGATAACATTAACTCAAATGCAAATGATTCATACATTCTCCCGCCAATTCGCTTTAAAAGAGCGAAAATCAGCCCATCTGTTAAGTCTGTTGTAGACCCAGAACCTAAACCTAATTCTACACAGCCAAGTTTTGCATCAGAAAATCAGATTCGCTTTAAAGAGGCTAAATAAAAGGATTCAATTAGTATCTAATTCACATTATTAGGGATTACTTTTTTCTGAATTTGGTTTTCATATTGATTGAGTTAAAATTTTCACAATTTTGAGTGGATGCACTTTTAATATGTCAAATTTAGGTTTAGGAAATATCAACCGGAATAGTAATAACCCTCAGCAAAACAAGCCTATATGGGGTTGGGTATTCGTTGTATGCAGCGTACAAATTTTTGCGGGTTTTATAACGGTACTAGCAAACCTAGCTAAAATTGCAGATTCTACAGAACAATTATGTAAAAAATATGATATTGCTCTCACACAAAGTCTATGTCAGAAGTTGAAAGAAATGCAAAAAACAAATCCTATAGATTTGCCACCGCAAGGTTCACAAATTCCTACATCTACACCTAAATATGATACTTTTCCAACCAAAGAACCACAGCAGCAAGACACTCAGATTCCTGTCAATAAAACTGAAAATATACCAAAGTTCCGGCGTTGGGAGCCTGAAAAAACAGGGATTGCTACAGAGACAACCAGTAATTTCCCAAAATTCCACCGATTACAAAAGACAATTGAACCGCAACCTGGATTACCAACTTTCCGCCGATTAAAAGATAAGAGTAACGAAAAATAACAAGTAAATTTGCAATTATAGAAAATTTACTGTAGGTGTGATATTCTAAACTTATGGATTGCTACTACTTATAAAAACACCAATGAAAATTAAACCCAAAAAACTTGTAGCTCTTGCTTCATCTGTTGTTGGTATAACTACTGGGTTTTCTTTTGGCTTAAGTCCGATAAATGATGCTAAAGCTCAAGAAATAAAATATTTCTCTTGTGAAACTATAAAAGGTATTTATACCACAGTAGTTAAAACCGCTAATGGTGAGAAAAGACTGATTTATTGGCAACACCCATATTTTGAAAAAGCAGGTTATCCTCCACAAGTGCGTTGTCATCAAGTGACAAACAGATTAAATCGCTTCTTTAATGCTGAAAGTGAAAATGCTCTAGTTACTGGAAAGATGAACGGACAGCCTGTAATTTTCATTGTAGACGAAAATACAGGAAAAAAGAGTCTTCTTTATACGCTGAAGCCTGGACAAGACGGTGAAGAGGCTATAGAACTTTTGATAAGGCACGTCAACAGCTTCACCAATGAACCTCCTTTAGTAGAGGGAAGTTGTCGTACATCCTTAAATTTGAATTCTTTGATCGATGGTCAACCACAAGCCACAACAGCTTGTAGCTGATTAAAAATATGCAGCATAAATACAACAGATGAAAGCTTGTAGTAATTTACTATACCCAATAGCCTGCATGAGTAGCTTTTTGTTAATATTGCCTCAGCAGGCTTTTACTTTAGAATCACTTGTAAATAACAAAACACTTACTAAGCAAGAAGAACTGAGCAAAATAGATGAGTGGGAAATTAAAGAAATTGCTAGGTCTATCACTGTCAAAATATCATCCAACTATAATGATATACCCTCTTCAGGAATATTAATTGATAAACAAGAAAAAAAAGTAGGTGAGCAATCAGTTTACTTATATTTGGTGCTTACTAACAATCATGTAGTTCGAGACAGAAAAGCAAATTATAAGGTGGAAACATCAGATGGTAGAATATACAAAGCATCCTTGTATTATGAGTATAATACTAAGTTTGGGGATGAGATAGATTTAGATTTATTATATTTTTCTAGCACGATTTCCTACGAAAGAGCTCGATTAGGAAATTCGTCGAATATCAAAAACGAAGAAAAAGTTTTTGTAGGTGGTTTTGCTTGTCCTGATCTTTATTGTGAAACAGAAAGCAAGTTTATATTTGAACCTGGTACAGCATTGCTACTTGATAAGCCTTTAGTGAGACGTTATCAAATGGCTTTTACATCAAATACAAAACCTGGCACTAGTGGCGGCGCAGTTTTAAATATAAAAGGTGAATTAGTAGCTATTAATGGACAGGCTAAGTCTCCGCTAGGAAACGAACAATATTTTTATGCAGATGACCAACAACCATCTCCAGAAGTAATCAAGTTCATGCGACACTTTGCTTGGGGAATACCAATTAATACGTATAAAAAATATTCATTGGAGGCACCATTAGATCGAGTTAAATTACCAACTTCGTCTCCTATCGCAGAATATATAACGATTCCTCAAAATATTAATAATGAGAATAGCTGGCTCAATAATACAAACATCTTGATTGCATTTTTGTTATTTATATCGGGTTTTGGAATAGTGTATTTAGTGATTGGGTTAAGAAAAAGTAAGGTCAGTGAAAAAATGTATGAGGAACAGCTAAAAAAAATGAATGAAGCTAATGCACAAGAAATAAAAAACTTAAAAAATAGTGTTTATGAGTTAACTAATCTGTTACAAATTAATTATCAATTATCTGGAAAATCTTTTGAAGAATTAAATTGTAGTATACAGTCAATTAGTCCAAATATTACAGATCAATATAAAAAAATATACCAATTAGTTTATAAGATAGATACCAATTTAATAAATCAGTTACATCAGCAGAAGGAATCTGTTAAAAATAGGGATTTATTAATAAAAATTTATCAAAATAATTTTATAGATAATAGCAGCGATCTTACACCAGAATCATCAATAGCAGATGTTCAAACTAAACCACAAGCATGAAAATATCGCTATCAATTGATGAAAAAATGTCAAACAAAGAAATACATTTAGGATTGCTATATTCCGGATATTTGTTACATAATTACAGAACGTAAAATATGCCCCAAACCTTTACTAACGGGACTTAAACATTTTTGAGGCAGAAACAAGCCTCAAACCTATACAGGGCAAGGAAAATACACCAAAGGCTCAAAAATGCTTGAAACCCAGATATATCAAGAAACTAGGCAAATCGATGTCAAAGTCTTTCTGTATATAGATTTGAGGCTTTTTTCTGGCTACTTTTTGTCTAAGTCCCACTAATGACAAATAAGGATCAAAGTCAGTACAGTTCATTTTCGCAGACCTAATTCAAAAAATTATGAATAATTTCATCAAAATTATATATAAAATATCGTTTCTTTTCCTATTGATAAGTTGTCAGAAAGATGATAAACGAGTGGAAATACCCTGCTGTAGTCCCCTACCAGAAAATGAAATTAAATTGCAAGCCACGCAACAAACAGTGATGATAATTGGTAAGGGTAAAGGAACAGGATTCATCATAGGACAAGACGGTTATAAACACTATGTTCTGACTTCTAAGCACGTTGTTGGTTTTGAACCTGCTCAAGATGTAACACTTCCTCCTGACTTGAGTGATGAGGAAAAAAAATTATTTACAGATCCACATGAAGATCCATACAAAGTAGTAGCCTACGATGGAAAACAATTCCAAGAATATGTAATTAATTACAAAGAAGTGAAAAAAGATTCTAAATTAGATTTGGCAATTATTCAGTTTGATAGTCAAAGTCAAGGAAAGAAATATCCCATCGCTAGGCTTGCGGCATTACCTGTTTCAAAGAACCAAAATGTTTATATTTATGGATTTAAGGATTGTGATGAAAATTCAAGAAAAAGAAGAGAAGAATTTAATAAAGGAAAAATATTGTCAGATGATAAAAATTTCAGCAAAGATGATAGCTATACTTTAGAATATACAAATCCCACAATTCTTGGTATGAGCGGGAGTCCTGTTTATGATGTAGCAGGAAGGATTATAGCTATTCATGGCAAACCAGGGAAGCCATTTAGAGAGAAAAAACAGTATGTATTTAGAGAGTGTCCTCCTTTGACTTCTTATTATGGTAAGAATAAGGGTATTTCTATAAAAACTTTTAAGAATTCTGAGTTAGCGAAAAATTTACCATTCAAGTTAGCATTTGAGGAAAAAGCAGTTGATACAGCTGCCCTTCAAAATACAAAAAATAATAACAAGTTATTAAATAACACACCTAATGGCGAAATTCGCTTTAAAAAATATAATAAGTAGCACAAAATAAAGCTAGTCTCCAGTACAGTCAATACCCAGCCAGAACTCTAATTAGATAAATACACTCGCCATATCTGTGACGACATCAAGTAAAATAGCAACTCCAGCACCTACGGACTGAAGTTACCACACTTTCACTTTTAAACCAACGCTGCCACCTTCTCTAACAATCCTTGAAATAAGCGTAAGCCATCGCTGTTGCCCAACATCGCATCAGACGCCCTTTCTGGGTGCGGCATCATACCCAAGACATTGCCTTGACGATCGCAAATCCCCGCAATATTATTCAATGAACCATTGGGATTCTCTCCTGCATAGCGGAACAAGACTTGTCCGTTATCTTCAATTGCTGCCAAAGTATCTGTGTCAGCGTAGAATCGTCCTTCGCCGTGGGCAATGGGCAAAGTGATAATTTCGTCATCCTTATAAGCTTGCGTCCAAGGTAGATTGGTACGCTCAACTTTGATCGAAACGCGATCGCAAATAAAATGCAAATCTCGATTTTTGGTCAACACCCCCGGCAACAGACCAGCTTCAGTTAATACCTGAAACCCGTTACAAATACCGAGGACAAATTTACCCTTTTGGGCATGTTCCACAACCTGCTGCATCACAGGCGAAAACCGGGCGATGGCACCACAGCGGAGATAATCCCCGTAACTAAAGCCACCAGGTATAACAACAACATCCAAATCAGCAATGTCTGTGTCTTGATGCCAAACCATACGAGTCGGTTGCCCCAACAAGTCTCTGGTCACATAAGCGACATCGCGATCGCAATTAGAACCCGGAAAAACAACAACACCGAATTTAGTCATTTGTCAATTGGATTGGGGATTGGGGATTGGGCATGGGGCATGGGGCATTGGTAGAGGGGAAGGGGAGAGACAAGGGAGACAAGGAAGCTGAGGATATGGAGGAGTTAGGAGTTAGGAGTTATTCTCCCCCTGCCTCCCCTGCCTCCCCTGCCTCCCCTGCCCCCATGCCCTATTCCCAATGCCCCATGCCCACTCCCTAAAAGACCCCTGTCTGTGATTCGACCTCAATTAAATCAAAGCGATAATTTTCAATCACCGGATTTGCTAGCATTTGGTCACAGATGTTATTGAGGTCTTGACGCGCTTTTTTTTCATCCGGCGAGACGATGGTGAGTTCAATGTACTTACCAATCCGCACTTGCTCAACGTTATCGTATCCCATTTGCTGGAGACCGGATTGTACAGCCACACCAGCAGGGTCTAAGACTGAGGGACGAAGTGTCACGTGAATTTTAGCTAGATACTTCCTTTGCACGGGCTTTTTGGTGAATGCTGCGATCGCTATACTATAACTTTCTGTTCCAACTGAGTGAAAATAAGATTACGAAGCAGTTAAAGTTAATTTTTTAATTAGCCAGTCCAACAGCTTCAAATTACAGTGGCATATTTAAATAATTGTCTATGACAGTCATACGCACCCGCAGTCAAGAGCGTATTTTGAACCTGCTAAAAACCATCAAAAAAGGCATTTCGGCCCAGGATATTTATGTAGAACTACGTAACACAAATCAAGGTATGGGTTTAGCCACGGTTTACCGCTCCTTAGAAGCCTTAAAACTCGAAGGCATGGTACAAATGCGGAATTTGGCTAACGGTGAAGCCCTTTACAGTCTAGCGCAGCAAGACAAACACCACCTTACTTGCTTGCAATGTGGTACCTCAATTCAAATTAATCAGTGCCCCGTCCATAACCTAGAAGACCAGCTAGAAACCAGCCATAAGTTTAAAATTTTTTACCACACCCTAGAGTTTTTTGGCTTGTGTAGCCAATGTCAGGCTTTGTAAAGGGTATGGGGAGGTGTGGGAGGTGTGGGAGGTGTGGGAGGAGAGGAAGGTTAAGAAGCTTTTTTCTAATCTCCCCACACTCCCTACACTTCCCCATCCCCCCACACTCCCCCATCCCCCCACACTTCCCCATCCCCCCACTCCTCACCCAGGCCGATTATTCCCTGTCGATATTTCCCCACTAAACAAGGGGTTAGAGTTTCCATTAGTAGCGTCCGTAACAATGGAACGCATCCCTTCTAGAGTCGCGGGAATACTGCGGGGGTCCATAAACATGACCTTGCTGCTGTCGCTGCTGCCAATCTTTGTACCCATTTCTAGATAATTTTGGGCGAGTAAAAACTGCAACGCTTGTTGTGCGTTTGCTTCAGATTTGAGAGTATTGGTAATAATTTGCATTGCCTCTGCGGTTGCTTGGGCTTTAAGAACTTGTTGCTGACGTTCAGCTTGGGCTTGCAAGACAATGGTTTTTTGTTGGGCTTCTGCTTGCAAAATTGTCGCTTTTTGACGAGCTTCGGCATCTAAAATTTGTGCCTCCGCTTTACCTCTGGCAGTATTGACGGCAGCTTCGCGTTCACCCTCAGAATTGAGAATTGCTGCCCGTCTGCGCCGTTCTGCCGACATTTGCAATTCCATTGATTCCCGCACTGCTTGAGAAGGAATAATATCTCGCAGTTCTACCCGCGTCACTTTTACCCCCCAAGGATCTGTAGCAATGTCCAAATCTCTTAACAAAAGTTCATTGATTTGGGAACGTGCAGTAAAGGTTTGATCTAACTCCAATTGCCCCATTTCCGAGCGAATTTGAGTCAGCACCATGTTTACCATTGCCGACTGGAGATTTTCTACTTTATACCAGGCTTTTTCCATATCCACAATCCGCCAGTAAAACACTGCATCTACCTCAATGCCAACGTTGTCGCGGGTGATGCATTTTTGGGGAGGAATATCTAAGACTTTTTCGCGGATGGTTTCTTGATAAACGATTTTATCTAGGAAAGGAATTACAAAGTTCAAACCTGGTTCTAGCTTTTTGTTATAGCTACCCAATCTTTCCACCAAAGCTTCATTGCCTTGGTTGACGACTTTCACAGTTCCTGCCACGGCACCACCACCAAGGGCTAAAAAGACTAGTAAAAATAACTGTTCCATTGTAAATCTCCTGATTTTTTTTAATTAAATATCACTTGAAAGGGGAAATGAGCGGGAGTGGGGGCTGGGGACTGCGGAGAATAACTCCAAACTCTTGTACAGACGCGATTAATCGCGTCTCTACTCGGCACTCCCATTAAGAACTCAACAAATTTTCTGGTATCACAATTAAGGTGGTGCCTTCTCTCCTCACCACATAAACTCTTTGATTGGACGCTATGCGGAATTTGTCATCGTCACATCGTGCTTGCCAAGAATTTCCCTCGTACAGCACTCGCCCTGTTTTACCAGGTGGAATTTCTGTGAGGGTTTCAGCTGTGACTGCATCTTGAATTTTTGACTTGCGTCGTCGCGGTTGCAAAAAGCGACGGGAAAGCAGAATTAGTGTTGTGGAAAGTAACAGCCAAACTACAATTTGCAACCATAAACTTGTCAAACCGACTCCAGACAGCAGCGCCACGACAAAAGCGCTAATTCCCATCATGAAGGCGACGAAGGCCGATGGTAAGAACAGTTCCATTAAACAGAGAACTGATCCTGCAAGAAGCCAAATTAAAGTAAAACTTGGCATAGCGCTATCCTAAGACTCTACATTGACGTAAATGCATTTATAAGATTAGATACACCCAGACGTAGGCTATTAACGGAAAACAAAATTTGGTTTTTTTACCAATAATTTTGATTAATTTCAGTAACAAGGTGTAGCCAGGGGTACACAAGTCCAGTCTATTCTAGCCTTCAAGTTGTTGACAGCTAAATTTAACCGAAATTCATGAGTTGATTTGTTCCTTAAATTTATACTTTTATGATTTTTACTCAACGGATAATTTATTGTATAAATCCAAACTGTCATGACCCAATTAATTTTGAGGAAAATACTGTTTGTGCCAGTTGTCAAACTCCCCTTGTTCGCCGCTATCTCTGGGCTGTTGGCTCATTGTCTGCCAAAGTACCACCAGGCACTAAGGTAGCAAATAGATATGAAGTAATTAGACACCAAGTTTGGCTGGATACTCAACCAGGACTACCGCCGGATGTACCTGAGGAATTGCCAAAAGCAGTAATTCCTTATTTACGGTTATATCAAGAACGGTTGCATTTACCCCAGGTTTATGGGTTTGCTCGTGGCGTTGAGGAGGATGCAGGTGATACTCTTTTATTAGAAAATGTGCCGATAGATGAGACAGGGCATATTTACCCAACTATTGCCCAGGCGTGGGAGCAAGCAACGGCGGTACGACAAGTTTATTGGCTGTGGCAAATTCTCCAACTTTGGACACCTTTATCAGAATTGGGACTTGCCCGCAGTTTATTGGTGCAAGATAATTTGAGAGTCCAAGGTTGGTGTGTGCGACTGTTGGAACTGGTAGAGACGTTTGATGAAACGTCTGTACAGTTTGATGAAACATCTCTACAAAAGTTAGGACAGTGTTGGCAGCCTTGGGTAACATCTGCACAAACATCCATAGCCAAAGGGTTGCAGAATGTAGTCCAGCAGATGTGTGAAACTGAGGTAGAGTTAGATGTTATTGTTACTCAACTCAATAATTTACTACTAGCATCTGCGGCAGAGTTGCCTTTAAGTCTCAAGGTGGCAGGTTCCACAGATGTTGGTTTAGTAATGCCACAAAATGAAGATAGTTGTTATCCTAATGCTTTTAGTGACTTAGACGATCGCTTGATACCCCACTTGTCGATTGTTTGCGATGGTATTGGCGGACATGAAGGCGGTGAAGTTGCTAGCCGGTTGGCAGTGGAGTCTGTGAAGTTGCAAATTCGCGTTTTGTTAGCGGAGGTTGCAGCCCAAAGTCAAGTTGTATCACCACAGTTGTTGCAAGAACAACTAGAAGCAAGCTTGCGGGTGGTAAACAATGTGATTTCTGCCCGCAATAATGAGCAAAAACGCCAAGGCAGAGAACGGATGGCGACGACTATTGTCATGGCTGTGCAAGTTCCACAACAAATTCAGACTATTTCTGGTTGGCGATCGCACAATAGCCATGAATTATATTTAGCTAATGTTGGTGATAGCCGTGCTTATTGGATTACTCCTAACTATTGTCAGCTATTAACAATAGATGATGATGTAGTGACGCGGGAAGTACGTTTTGCTAAAAGCTTGTATCGAAAGGCACTTTTGAGACCAGATGCTACCGCCTTAACTCAAGCTTTGGGGACAAGAGATGCAGAATCTTTGCGTGTGAGGATTCAGCGTTTTATTGTCGAAGAAGATGGTATATTGCTGTTGTGTTCTGATGGTTTAAGCGATCGCAACTGGGTAGAACAATCTTGGCAGGATTATGCCAAACCTGTGTTCGCGGGTGAAGTCACAGTTGAAGATGCTGTCCGCAATTGGATTAATCTGGCAAACGAAAAAAATGGACGTGATAATATTTCGGTTGTTCTGACTTATTGCCGTGTCTCCCCAGAATATTTAGCAGTTGTTACTCCCACACCGCCAGTAGAAATTGTAGAAGCAGAAATAGAAGAACCAGAAGAATTACAGGAACTAGAAGAAGAACCAAGCTCTTTCACAGAAAGTTCGCAAGCGCTGCTAGATTTAAATTTAGATTTGGATATTCCAGAGGAACCAGCTATAAACCCAGAAATTCCACCAACTTTAATCGAAAAACCTAAGCGGGGTAAACGCTTGGTAATGGTGGGGGGAGTGTTGGCGTTGCTTTTTGGGGGTACAAGTCTGGGATTATTTGCTTGGTGGCAAATTAACCCTCAAGGATTCCAGCAGATGTGTCGGCAACTTCCCCAAAGAGTACAGCAAGTGTGTCTGCTAAAGTAGGGAATGGCGAATAGAGAATAGGTCATGGCGAAATATCGTCATGTTGATGATGAATATTACGCGATCGATAATGAATGTTGTAATGTTGGTGATAAATATTACAAGATTGCTTATGAATGTCGTAATGTTGATGATGAATATTACGCGATCAATAATGAATGTTGTAATGTTGGTGATAAATATTACGAGATTGCTTATGAATATCGTAATGTTGGTGATGAATATTACGATGTTAAGAAGAAATATTGCAATCTTGCTAAGAATAACTTTTACATTCAGGATGACTGGTGAGCCGATAAAGTTGAGCCATCCACTACAGATAACTTTACATGACTTTGGTAAAGGCGATCGCTTATGACGGTTCCCATTCAGATGCGTTACAACATTATACCCCAAGGTGTAGGGGCACGGCATTGCCCATTGGTGTCAACTTAAGCTCAAACGCTTATCCCACAATCGTTTTACCCCACCCCCAACCCCTCCCCTTGCCAAGGGGAGGGGCGATTTTGGCTTTAGACAAAATCGGGGTGGGGTAACGCCGTGATATTGAATGAATTCAAAACTACGTCATGACAAAGGTTTCACGTTAAGTTGACACCTATGGGCAGTGCCGTGCCCCTACAGGTGTAACTCACGTAAACGATAACTGCTATATCTATGTGATGTTGTGTGGATATATCATGGCGATCGCTCTGGGAAGTTGTAAAATCATGTACTACGTGAATCTGCGATAATGTAGGGGTATCACAACCTGCTCCCACAACAGCAAAGATGAGTACTATTGAATCTCTAATTAAAGCTATTGCTTCTGCTAGTGCTTCTCCAATCATAAATGCAGCTCAGCGTAACAGAACTGTAATTGAAATTAAAAAAAAGTTAGGAATTTATTCACCACAGCCTCCAGAAAAATTTGACGATGTTTATGCTCACGCTTTAGTCGAGTATGGTGTTGAAATAAAGAATGATTTTGATAAAACTCAGCTTGAGCTTAACCTAAAGTTTTTTGACAATCAAGAAGTAAGAAAGATTTTTTATCAAACTTTTTCATCAGGACAGACATTAGATTTCAATTACCAAGAATGGACTCCATTAAGAGATGAAGCACAAAAAGACAGAATAGATGTTTTGCAGGTTGAGAAATTCTATCAAGCTTTTGTCAATGTAGCAAAACGCTCTATCAATCCAGGGCAACATATAACTCACAGACTACTTCAACAACTCCTGAATAAATCTACAGAACCTTTACAACAGTTGCTCCCAGATGAGTTTAAGGCACTAATTGAAGAAAAAACTAAGGCGTTTTGCGGGCGGGTATTTGTATTTAATGAGTTTGAGAATTTCCTGAAAAAGCATCCCAAGGGTTATTTTACTGTGATTGGGGATGCGGGGATGGGGAAAAGTGCGATCGCGGCAAAATACGTATCTGAATACAAAGCTATTTGCTACTTCAATATTTTGGCAGAAAATCGCAATACGCCAGAGAAGTTTCTACAAAGTATTAAACAACAACTGATTAACCGCTATCAGTTACAAAATGCGGAAAATGATAATTTATCTAGTTTATTGACCAAAGTAAATCAAAAATTTGCTACTGGCGAGCGTTTAGTAATTGTAGTTGATGCACTCGATGAAGTCCAAGAAACATCAAAAGGAGTAAATCTTTTAGATTTACCCAATCATCTGCCAGAAGGCATATATTTTATGCTTACTAGACGACCTTATGCATCAAATCAAAAATACTTGTTGACTGAAGGAGTTGGATATCAGGAATTAAATTTAACAGACGAGCAGTATGAATCTTCTAATCAAAGCGATGTCAAGGAATATATTCGTTATTGTATTAAAGATCATCCAGAGCTTAAAGAGGGGCTGCAACAATGGATTAAAAGTAACAAACTTCAGGAGGAGGAATTTACAGGCGAATTAGTGGTCAAGAGTGAGAATAATTTTATGTATCTACGCTATATCTTACAAGATATTGCTATTCCTGAAGGGAATTATAAGGATAAAACTATAGATAAATTACCCAAAGGTCTTAAGGAGTATTATGACCAGCATTGGCTACGGATGAAGATGGATAAAGCACCCCAGACATTAATGGTGATTGTTCTATTTATTATTGTGCAAATTCCAACATCACCAACTATCCAGATGATTGCTGACATTGCTAAGGAGGTAATTCCTAAGTACAGGTCGCCGCAAAAAAGGGTCGGAATTTAAGCTGCGTTCGCTAGGTCTATTTGGGTCGTAGAATTGGAATCTGGAATTTGGCACTTTGCGATAACTTTTAAGGTTGACTTTTCACTCCA
>JAESFX010000254.1_pt1 | contig 34082 bp, 27 predicted proteins | sample 9269501 | NCBI WGS metagenome assembly JAESFX01 (sample SAMN14515570, study PRJNA621655) | algae metagenome | isolation source: Desmonostoc geniculatum HA4340-LM1 and co-occurring heterotrophs from cave... | place: USA: Maniniholo cave, Kauai, Hawaii | collected 2009-07-28
CCGCTGTGCTGGCGGCAGGAATGCTCCTTCCTGCCGCCAGCACAGCTGTGTTCGGGCAAACCGCGCCACAGATCATCAGCAATACCGCAACCGCAGAATGGACCGTGGGCGGACAGACCTTGTCGCGTCCGTCCAATACCGTGCAGTTCGCCGTCGAAAACATTCCGCCAGCTCCACCGGCATTGTCGCTTTTCCATTTTTCGCGAGTGCCCGGAGCTTCACCGGCAAATCTGCCACCTACCATTTGCTTCGGCAGCAACGGTGCCGCGCCGGTCACTTTCGACGGGGTCTATTCGGGCCTGCAAACCAATCCCGCAACCATTCTGCCTGCCGCCGCGATCCGTGCAGGCGAACCCTTGGTCATCCAGCTCGATCATGCGACCAAAAACATCGATTCTGGGGCTATCGACCAGTTCGAAGTCGTGATTACCACGCCCGATGGCGATAGGGAGCGTATTACGCTTACCGAATCTTCGGTAAATAGCGGCCGTTTTTTCGGTTACATCAACACCAGCGCAATTCCGCCCAACCCTGTGCGCGACAATTGCATATTATCTGTAAGACCGGGCGATACCCTCCACATCGAACTCGATGACGGAAGCACAGGCACAGCGGTCGGCATGGCCGATGTGGAAATACTGGTCGATCCCTTCGGCCTGACCTTCGACAGCGGGGATGGAGCGCCGGTAGATGGCAGCACCGTCACCATAGTCGATGCGGCAACGGGTGCACCGGCACAAGTGTTCGGCGACGATGGCGTGTCGGCATTCCCGAGCACAGTAGTAACCGGAAGCACGGTGACCGACAGTAGCGGCAGAATTTATGCTTTTACTACAGGGTTTTACCGTTTTCCGTTCTTGCGACAGGGAACGTACCGGCTACTCGTCACGCCGCCTGCGCCCTACACATTTGCATCTGTAGCGACACCGGCTGAGCTGGCGGCGCTGACCAGGCCCGACGGCGGGCCTTTCATTATCGCGCCCGGATCATATGGAGGCACGATAACATTATTCGACCCTGCACCGGTGAGGATAGACATCCCACTCGACCGGCCCGGCGGGGCGCTAACGCTGAGCAAGGTAACTTCGACAGCGACGGCGATGCCGGGCGACGTTGTGCAGTACCGTATCTCAGTGTCCAACCCCGACCGGCTTCGCAATTCGGGTCCGATCACGGTCACAGACCGCCTGCCCGCAGCGATGCGCCTGCGCCAGAATAGCGTGCGTTATCAGGGTGTTGCAGTAACACCAGCCGTTGCACCGGATGGTAGCAGCTTTACCGTAACCCTGCCCCCGCTGGCGGGTGGCGCGTCGGGCCTGCTCACCTATCTCGCCGAAGTGCGGCAAGACGCTCGTCCCGGCGATGCGCTCAACCTTGCTTCGGCCGCCGACAATCGCGGCGCCGCCAGCGGCACCGTCGATGCCCTCGTCCGCATCGTGCGCGATGGTATCAGCGAGCGCTTCACGCTTATCGGCCGCGTCACCGAAGGCGGCTGCACGCTCGATCCGCGCAAAGCAAAGGGCATCCAGGGCGTCCGCGTGATGCTTCAGGACGGCACTTACACCGTCACCGACGAAGATGGCCGCTATCATTTCGAAGGACTGATCCCGGGCATCCACGTCGCCCAGATCGACCCCGAAAGCCTGCCGCTCGACATGGCTCCGGTGGATTGCGCAGAAAACACGCGCAGCGCGGGCAGCGCCATATCGCGCTTCGTCGAAGGACGCGGTGGCAGCCTGAAACGCGCTGATTTCCATGCAAAAACCGTGCCTGCGCGGCAAGTATTGAATGGCAATTCAAAGCCATTGCCGACCGCCATGTCGGACGCCGAAGCTGCTGGCGCAGAGCGCGACTGGACCGCCGGACTGTCCCCCGGCACCGGATTTGTCTATCCCGAACCGGACTATAATCCGCGTGTCAAGGCGATCCGTATCGCCATCAAGCACCGCCCTGACCAGAAGGTCCAGCTGTCTCTCAATGGCAAGCCCGTCAGCCCGCTCAATCTCGACGGCTTGAAGAAAAATGCCGACGGCAGCGTCTTTGTCACAGTGTGGCGCGGCGTGGTCATCGAGGATGGCGATAACCAGATCACTGCCAAGATCGTAGATGCCGATGAAACCGTAATCGAGACGCTCTCACGCACGGTTTACTTCGCCTTGCCGCCGATGCAGGCGCAGTTCGTCAAGGAACATTCGGTGCTGGTCGCCGACGGCATCACTCGTCCGCGTATCGCCTTCCGCCTCACCGACCGTGCGGGCAAACCCATCCAGCAGGGTGCCACAGGCGATTTCAGCGTCAATTCGCCCTACAGAGCCGCGCAGGAGGCCGATGCGGAGCAGGCGCGCCAGTTGAGTGGGCTGGAACGCGGAAGCCCTGTATGGCGGGTCCACGACGACAATGGCCTTGCCTATGTCGAACTGGAGCCAACAACGGCGTCGGGTACCGTCGCGCTCACCTTCAACTTCCAGACCGGCCAGACCAAGCGCGAACAGCGCATCGAAACCTGGCTCGATCCCGGCGACCGTCCGTGGACCGTCGTTGGCTTTGCCGCAGGCACCATCGGCTTCAACAAGCTTGAGGAAGGCCTTGAGGACCTCGTTGACGATGATGACCAGCTCAACGTCGACGGACGCATCGCGCTCTACGCCAAGGGCCGCGTGACCGGCAAATGGCTGATGACGATGGCCTATGATAGCGACAAGAAAGAAGACGAGACCCGCTTTGCCGGAATCATCGACCCGCGCCGTTACTACACGATCTACGCCGACCGCACCGACCAGCGTTACGACGCCGCGTCGATCCGTCGCCTCTATCTGAAGCTCGAACGCCCGCAATTCTATGCCTTGTTCGGCGATTACCAAACCGGCATCGACGAGCCGGAACTGGCGCGCTACCAGCGCTCGTTCAACGGCATCAAGGCCGAATATCGCAACGACGAAATCCAGGCGACCGCCTTCGGTTCGGATACGCCCTATCGCTATCGCCGCGAGGAAATCCAGGGTAACGGCCTGTCCGGCCCCTATGCGCTCGCCTCACGCGATATCCTCGCCAACAGCGAGCGGATCACCATCGAAACCCGCGACCGTCTGCGTTCGGACCGCATCATCGACAGCAAATCGCTGTTCCGCCACATCGATTACGACATCGATTATCTCGCGGGCACCTTGCGCTTCCGCGAGCCGATCCTGTCGCGCGGCGGCGGCCTCGACCCGCAGTTCATCATCGCCGAATATGAGGTAGATGGCATCGGCAATCGCGTCGCCAACGCAGGCGGCCGCGTGCGCTGGACTAGCCCCGACGGCAAGCTGCAGGTCGCCGCCACCGGCATCCACGACGAAACCGACATCGCAAAGACGGACCTGCTGGGCGCAGACATCGTCTATCGTCCGGGCACCGGTACCGAGATCCGCGCGGAGTTTGCAGGCTCGACCGGACAGGCCAAATCGGGCACCGGTGGCACCAGCGCAGGCGGCGCGACCGCATGGCTGGTCGAGGCCGAGCATCATGACGAGAAGTTCGATGTCCTCGCCTATGTCCGCGAACAGCAGGCAGGCTTTGGTGTCGGCCAGCAAAATCGCGGTAGTGTCGGTACGCGCAAGTTCGGTGTCGATGGCCGGGTGCGCCTCACCGACAAGCTTTCCGCGTCGCTTATCGCGTACCAAGAGGAATTTTTCGGTCAGGATGCACGACGCCGCGCCGCGATAAGCGAGCTTGAATATACCGACGGCGACACCACACTGCGCGCAGGCCTGACGCACGCCAACGACAAGCTTGGCGACGGTACGACGAACACTTCGACTCTGGCCAAGCTGGGCGGCTCGCAGCGCTTCTTCGACGGCAAGCTGGAACTATCAGCGCAAACCGAATTCGCGTTGAATGATAAGGACGAAAGCATCGACTTCCCGGCCCGTCATAACATCGCCGCACGTTTCCAGATCAAGAAAGACATCGCACTGATCGCCGGTTACGAGATCGCCAAAGGCGAGAATATCGACGCGCGTACCGCCCGCATCGGCTTCGACGTCGCGCCCTGGTCCGGTGGCCGCGTGCTGAGCAGCATCAACCGTCAGGACATCAGCGAGTTCGGTCCGCGCACCTTTGCCGCTTACGGCCTCGCGCAGTCGTTCAAGCTGAGCGAAAAATGGTCGGTTGATTTCACGCTCGACGGCAACGAGACATTGGGGGGCTTCGACCGGGCCGATGTCGTCAATCCGGACCAGCCCGTGGCCTCCGGCGGTTTCCTCGGAAATGACGGCAGCCTGACCGAAGACTTTCTCGCGGTGACCGCCGGTGCAAGCTATCGCAGCGACCGCTGGAGCTGGACGGGACGTGCGGAATACCGCGATGGCGAGACAACCGACCGCTATGGCCTGACAACGGCCATCCTGCGTCAGATCGGCGAAGGACGCGCCGTGGGCGGCCTCTTGAGCTGGTTCCGCGCTAAGGAAGAGGGTGGTGCCACCACCACAACCGCCCAGGCGGAATTGAGCTGGGCACATCGTCCCGCCGACAGCCAATGGTCCTTCCTCAACAAAACCGAATTTCGTTATGATGCAGTCCGCAACGCCGTGGCCGGCCTGCCCGGCCCCGTCGGCGGCGCGCCGCTGCAGATCGACGGCGACGCCAAGTCGCGCCGCGTTATCAATAGCCTGTCTGTGAACTACACGCCGATCGACGAGGATGATGGCAATTTCATCGAGCGCGGCGAATATGCCCTGTTCTGGGGAACGCGCTACGCCACCGACCGTTTCGGGCGCGATGACGTCAAGGGCTGGAGCAACGTTATCGGCGGCGATTTCAAGTTCGACTTGAGCGATGTCGCCGACATCGGCGCGGCAGGAACCGTGCGTATCGGCACCAACGGCAAGAATATCGCTTATTCCGGCGGCCCGGTGCTGACCGTCACGCCGTTCAAGAACGCCAATATCTCATTAGGTTACAATATCGTCGGCTTCGAAGACCGCGATTTCGAGGAAGCACGCTACACCCGCTCGGGGCCGTTCGTGACCTTCAAGCTGAAGTTCGATCAGACGAGCCTCGCCGGGTTCAAATTCTGACGAGCTTGCTCGTCACCCCCGCGAAGGCGGGGGTCTCAGGCTGTCGCGCACCACCGCCCGAGATCCCCGCCTTCGCGGGGATGACGAGTGAGAGCGCGGCTTAATCCGCAAACAGCAATACCGGCGTTTCGATTAGCTTTTTCAGCGCCTGCACATAGCTCGCAGCATCCCAGCCATCGACCACGCGGTGATCGCAGCTGATCGACAAATTCATCAATTTGCGGGCCTCGATGGCATCGCCGACAAACATCGGGCGCTCCACGATCTTGTTAGGGCCGATTATAGCCACTTCAGGGCGGTTTATGACCGGCGTGGTGGCAATGCCCCCCAGCGGCCCCAGGGACGTCACAGTAAGCGTCGAGCCGGACAATTCCTCGCTCTTCGCCGTGCCGTTGCGCGCAGCTTCCGCCAAACGGCTGATTTCCATCGCCAATTGCCAGATATTCTTGTCCTGCGCGTCACGGATAACCGGGACCATCAGCCCCGCATCGGTCTGCGTCGCCATGCCCAGATGAACCGACCCATGCCGCGTCACCACCCCCGCTTCATCGTCGAAACGCGCGTTGAGCATCGGAAATTGCGGAATCGTCTTGCAAATCGCAACAATCAGGAGCGGCAAAAGCGTCAATTTTGGCTTCGATCCGCGATTTTCGTTTAGATCGGCGCGCATCGCTTCGATGGCAGTAACGTCGATCTCGTCCACATAAGTGAAATGCGGAATATTGCGCTTCGACGCAGCCATATTGTCGGCAATCCGACGGCGCATTCCGATGACCTTGATGGCCTCGTCGTCGCGTTTCACCGATCCGCCGCTGCGATATCCCCGCCCCGAACCATAGCTCAAAAAGGCATCCAGATCGGCATGACGCACATGCCCGCCAACCGTTTTGACGTCAGTCAAATCGACGCCCAAATCCTTCGCACGGGCGCGAACGGCGGGTGAAGCCGTTATCTGAGCATGGGGCTGAGAAACCTGCTTTTCTGGGGCTTTCGGTTCTTTCGTCTCAACAACCACCGGCGCAACAACCGGCTCCGGTGCTTGCGGCACTTCGTACTCAACAGTGGCAATTTGCTCGGCTTCGGGCTTGGCCGCCGGAAAGTCTTCACTGACGTCAGTCGCAGTTTCAATCTCGACCAGCATCGAACCGATGGCAATCACGTCTCCCGCTTCGCCCGCGACCTTGGTCACGACACCCGATACGGGGCTCTCCATTTCGACCGTCGCCTTGTCGGTCATCATATCCGCAATCGGCTGATCCTCGGAAATCTGGTCCCCGACCTTCACATGCCAGGCGACGATCTCGGCTTCGGCAATGCCTTCGCCGATATCGGGAAGGTTGAATGTGAACTTGCCCATATCGTCAATCCTTCATGATCTTGTCGAACGCGCGCGCAAGGCGCACCGGTCCGGGGAAATAGGCCCATTCGAGGCTGTGCGGATAAGGCGTGTCGAAGCCGGTAACCCGCTCGACCGGCGCTTCCAGATGGTAGAAGCAGCGTTCCTGCACCTGCGCCGCGAGTTCCGCACCGAAGCCGCTGGTGCGCGTTGCCTCATGCACGACCATGCAGCGTCCGGTTTTCTTGACCGACCCTTCGATGGTTTCGATGTCGAGCGGCAGTAAGGTGCGCAGGTCGATAATCTCCGCGTCGATGCCATGCTCTGCGACGACGGCCTTCACCACATGCACCATCGTGCCGTAGGTCAGCACGGTAACCGCCTGCCCCTCGCGCACCACAGCTGCCTTGCCGAGTTCGATGCGATAGTGGCCTTCTGGAACCGCACTGCCCTCGTGCTTCGACCAGGGTTCGACCGGGCGATCATAATAGCCTGTAAACGGGCCGTTGTAGATACGCTTGGGTTCGAAGAAAACGACCGGATCGTTATCCTCGATCGCCGCAATCAACAGGCCTTTTGCATCATAAGGCGTTGCGGGAATAACCGTCTTGATTCCGCAAATATGCGTGAACAAACTCTCGGGGCTTTGGCTATGCGTCTGCCCGCCGAAAATACCGCCGCCAAAGGGCGAGCGTACGGTCATCGGGCAAATGAAATCATTAGCCGACCGGTACCGCATCCGCGCTGCCTCGCTGACCAACTGGTCGAGGCCCGGATAGATGTAATCGGCAAACTGGATTTCAGGCACAGGCCGCAACCCGTAGGCCGCCATGCCGACACCGACGCCGATGATGCCGCATTCGGTAATCGGCGTATCGAACACCCGCGTCTTGCCGTGCTTTTTCTGCAAGCCAGCCGTCGCGCGGAAGACGCCGCCGAAATAGCCGACATCCTCGCCCATGATGACCACATCGGGGTCGCGCGCCAGCATCACGTCCATCGCGCTATTGATCGCCTCGATCATATTCATTGTTTTGGTGGAAGCGTCAGCCATCAGTTCGGCTTCCAGTCGTCACCGAATTTGTCATGCTGTTCTTCCAGCATCTGCGCGCATTGCTCCTTCAGGTGCCAGGGCATTTCCTCGAACACATCCTCGAACATCGTTTCGAACGGATGGTGCAGGCCGTGGCCCAATATGCCGTTCTTTTCGGCTTCCTTTTGGAGGGCTTTCACCTCGTCCATCAGCTCGGTTTCCAATGCCGCATGACGAGCATCATCCCATTCGCCGAGCGCAATCAAATGCGCCTTCAGCCGCTCGACCGGATCGCCCAGCGGCCAAGAGGCATATTCTTCGGCAGCGCGGTAGGCGCCGGGATCGTCCGAAGTCGAATGCCCCTCGCCGCGATAGGTGAAATATTCGATCAAAGTCGGCCCGCCATTGGTCCGTGCCCGGTCGGCCGCCCATTGCATAGCGGCATAAACTGCCAAAGCATCATTACCATCCACCCGCAAACCGGCGATACCATAGCCGATAGCGCGAGCGGCAAATGTGGTACGCTCACTTCCGGCGAATCCTGAAAAAGAGGAAATAGCCCATTGATTATTAACGACCTGGAATATCACCGGAGCGTTGTAAACGGCAGCAAAAGTCAGCGCGCTGTGGAAGTCGCCTTCGGCAGTCGATCCGTCTCCGCACCATACCGCCGAAATCCGGGTATCGCCGCGTGAGGCCGATGCCATCGCCCAGCCAACGGCCTGCGGGTATTGCGTCGTGAGATTGCCTGAAACGCTGAAAAAACCATAATCCTTGGCCGAATACATGATCGGCAATTGCCGCCCCTTCAACCTGTCTCCGCGGTTCGAATAGATCTGGTTCATCATTTCTATCATCGGATAATCGCGCGTGATGAGCACGCCCTGCTGGCGATAGCTCGGAAAGCACATATCATCGCCATGCAGCGCCATTGCTGTCGCAACCGAGGTCGCCTCCTCGCCGAAGGATTTCATGTAGAAACTGGTCTTGCCCTGCCGCTGCGCGCGGAACATGCGGTCGTCGAAGGCGCGAAGAGTCAGCATCTTGCGCAGCATCAGGCGGAGCCGATCTACGTCTAATCCGGGGTTCCAGCTTCCTTTGGCCTGATTATCGTCATCCAGCACGCGAACCAAGCCGTAAGCGAGCGGGTGGATATCGGCAGGCAAAACATGCTCGTCGGGGCGCGGGATCGCATCGACCGCAGGTACTACGATATCGCTGAAATCGGCCTTGTCCCCAGGCCGGAATTTGGGTTCGGGCACATGCAGATGCAATGGCGCAAGATTGTCCTTAGGGCTCGACGCCATCACTCTCTCCTCAGCGCGACTCACGGATTATTGTCAGCGCTTGTTATAATATTTCAAGCGCCGTCTTAGGTCAACATTATTGACCTAAACCGCCACTGGTGCAGAAATATGGGCTTGCGGGGCGTAATCGTGGACTTCGAAATCCTCGATTGCAAAGTCGAAAATACTCGCCGGCGTCCTCAAGAGTTTCAGCTTTGGTTCTCCCGAAGGTGTTCGTGCCAGCTGCTCTTCGACCAGATCGGCGTGATTGAGGTAAAGATGCACATCTCCCCCCTGCCAGATCAATTCACCCGCCCGATATCCACAAACTGCTGCCAGCATCCGTGTCAGCAACGCCGCCGAGAATGCATTGAAGGCAAAGCCCAGCCCCAAATCGCAGGATCGCTGGAACAGGATGCAGCTCAGCACCCCATCGGCGACGTGGAACTGGTAAGTCTTGTGGCATGGTGGCAGCGCCATCTGCTCCAGCTCCGCGACATTCCAGCCCTCGATAATATGCCGCCGCGATCCCGGATTTTGCTTGAGGTTGTTAACCAACAGGCTGACCTGATCGATGCCTTTGTCGGCGCGGTGATACAGCCCCTCGCCCACCGGTACATAGCGAGGCCAGTTCACCCATTGTGCGCCATAAACAGGGCCGAGATCCCCCCATGCATCCGCAAACTCCGCGCTCTCGACAATCCGCGCCTCGAAATCTTCCTGGGAAATGTCGTTCCCCGTTTCGCGGCGATAGCGGTCGAGCGGCCAGTCGGTCCAGATGCGCACTTTCTGCTCCAACAACGGCCGGATGTTGGTGTTGCCGGTCAAAAACCAGAGCATCTCGCGCGCCGCAGTTTTCCAGTAAACGCGCTTTGTAGTGAGCAAGGGCACCGCATCGTCCGCCAACGAAAAGCGCATTTGCGCACCAAAAAGCGCCTTTGTTCCCACGCCGGTGCGATCGTGCTGGACAGTTCCCTCGGTCCAAATCCGCCGCATCAGCGACAGATATTGTTCTTCATAATGCGGTAGATCACCCATGCCGCAACGCTAGGACGCGCATCCGATTCTGGCAACCATCGCATATGGGCAACATAAGTCTTGAAAGCCGAAAATGCCCAAACTATAGCCGCCGCCTGCCCAACCGGTCGCTGGCCGCGTCGGGCATCGGTCGGGAAATAGCTCAGCCTGGTAGAGCACTGCCTTCGGGAGGCAGGGGCCGGAGGTTCGAATCCTCTTTTCCCGACCATTTTCCTTCGGCGGACTGCGGCCCGGCGGCTATTTGCAAACAATCTCTTAACCATTTCTTGATGTTCGCTGGCTATCGCGGGAGCATGCAGGCGCGCATTGTCATTGTTGACGACCGTTCGACCAATTTGCGCGTCTATGCGCAATATGTGGCAATGATGGGTCCGGATTTTTCCGCCAAATGCTTCCACAGCGCGGTGGAGGCGCTGAAATGGCTGGAAACCGAGCCCGCCGACCTCCTTATAGTCGATTATCGCATGCCCGAAATGACCGGCGCGACCTTCATCAGCAAGTTTCGTGAACGGACCGTCGGTGCACATATCCCCGCGATCATCATTACCGCCCGGCAGGACCGCGAATGCCGCATCAGCGCGCTCGATGCCGGCGCGACCGACTTCCTGCAAAGCCCCGTCTCGCATATCGAATTTCGCGACCGGGCCATATTGTTGCTGGGCCAGTATCAGAAACAGCAAGAGCTTAAGCAGTCTCTGGCATCGTCGAACCGTCCGGCCATCGATGAAAGCGAGAGCGACGAGGGCAGCGGCAAGTCAATGCTCGAGCAGATTATCGACACCACGCCGATCCTGATCAACGCCACCGACCGCAACGGGAAATTCCTGTTTCTGAACTCCTATCAGGCAGCCTTGTTCGGGCGCGACCCGGAACAGCTGGTCGGACATTCTCTCACCGAAATACTCCCACCCGACCTCGTCGAGCGCGAACAGCGTCGCAACAGCGTCATTCTTGAGACCGGGATATCGATCCCCAACTATGAAGAAAAATTCGTCAGCGAAGGGATCGAGCTGACTTTCCATTGCAACAAGTCGCCCTTGCTGAACAAGGACAACCAGACCATCGGCATTTTGACGACGGGCCTGGACATTACCGCACGCAAATTCGCCGAAGAGCATCGCACGCATCTGGCTCTGCACGACATGTTGACCGGCCTTCCCAACCGCACCTTGCTCGCAGAACGGATGCGCGTTGCCATCGACGAATGCGCGGCAACCGGCAAAGGCGCTGCGCTGCTGCTGCTCGATCTGGACCGCTTCAAGGTCATAAACGATACAAGAGGCCATCAGGCCGGAGATGTCTTGCTTCGACAAGTTGCGGAGCGGTTGAGCGCGGCGTTGGGAAGCAACGGTTTTGCCGCGCGCATCGGCGGTGACGAATTCGCGATCATTCTGCAAAACCTCGCCAGCCACGACGACGTAGTGACCAGCTGTTCGAAATTACTCGCGCGGATTGGCGAACCATATTCGGTCGGCGGCGTCGAGCAATTGATCGGCGCGAGCATCGGTATAGCGCTCATCCCGGAAGATGGCAATTCCGCAGACGAGCTGTTGCGGCTCGCCGACCTTGCCATGTACGAGGCGAAGTCAGCAGGGCGTAACCGCTTCTGTTTCTTCTCGCCGCGCATGAACCAGGTTGCACAACTGAATGCCGGTGTCGAAAACGACCTGCGCGAGGCATTGAACACCGATCAACTGTTTCTCGAATATCAGCCAATCGTCGATATTGCTTCGGGCGATTATGTCGGCCTCGAAGCGCTGTTGCGCTGGCAGCATCCGGCGCGCGGGCGACTTATTCCTGCAGATTTTATCCGTGTTGCCAATGATTCAGGCTTGATCGGCCGGATTGGTCAATGGGTCGTGGACAAGGCTTGCGCACAAATTGCCGAATTTGCCGCCGATGGCATAATTTTGCCACACGTGGCGGTGAACGTGTCGCCCAAACAGTTCCAGCATGGCAATACCAGCGCCGAAATACTCGAAAAAGTCGCTGAATACGGAATTGCGCCGGGCAAGCTGGCGATAGAAATCACCGAAGAACTGCTGCTCGATCACAGCCAGGAAGTACACGACCAGCTTGCCCGATTGCGGGAAGGCGGCGTCGGCATATCGATTGACGATTTCGGAACGGGCTATTCGTCATTGCAGTATCTGCGCGATCTGCCGGCAACACGACTGAAGATCGACCAGACCTTTATCGCACGCATCGAGCAATCGTCGGCCGACCGAGCGATTATTTCAACGATCGCCCATCTGGCACATGCGCTCAACATGCGGGTTGTTGCCGAGGGCGTGGAAAATGAAGCACAATTCGCACTGCTTCGCGCCTCGGGCTGCGACGAAGTGCAGGGTTTCCTCCTCGGTCGACCGATGACTGTCAGCGAATTGCGCGACCTTTTCAGCAACGGTACCGCCCGCTTCGAAACAGGTGTGCGATGACCGCCGTGCTCAGCAGTTTGCGCGGAGAGCTGACACCGGAGCAGGAGATCCTGCGCAACCGGCTCGTCATGGGCACTGCGTCAGGCCTCGGATGCTATTTCTTTGCGTTCGATGTGATCATTTTTTCGGCCTTTTTCGCCTATCTTTCGTTCAACGCGGCCCTGTACGTCATGCAGAAGCGCGAGATATGGCGGCCAGAGGAACGCTGGTTTGCGGCGATTATACTCGATGTGACCATGGCTTTCGCGGTAATGCTCCGCGAACCGGAAGGCATGTCAGTCTTTTACCCGATCATCCTCTGGATGATCTTGGGCAACGGCTTTCGTTACGGGGTGAAATGGCTGTTTGTTGCCTCGATTTTATCGACCATAACGTTCGGATTTGTTGTCTTCACTACAGAATATTGGCAGCATAATGTAACGCTTGGGATAGGCTTGATACTCGCGTTGCTTGTTATCCCGGCCTATTGTTCAACGCTTATTCGCAAGATTTCGCTCGCCAAGGAACAGGCGGAAACTGCGAGCAAAGCCAAAAGCTATTTTCTGGCCAGCGTCAGCCATGAACTGCGGACACCGCTGAATGCCATTATCGGTTACGGCAACCATTTGCGCCATTCGCAAATGCCACGAAGCCAGAAAGAAATGGTCGAAGCCAGCGTGCTCGCCGGCGAGCATCTGCTGCATCTGATCGAGCAGCTCATCGAAGTCGCCAAAACCGGGACCGGTTCGGCACAGGTGAAAACGCTGTCTTTCCGGCCAACCGAACTGCTGACCGAGATCCGCGATATCATGGCAGTTCGCGTCGAGGACAAAGGCCTGCACCTCAACCTGCAGGCCGAGCCGCTCAGCGACCAGGTTGTCGAGGGCCCTGCCGATGTGTTGCGCAATATACTGCTGAATCTGGTCGGCAACGCCGTCAAATTTACCGACGCGGGCAGCATTTCGCTCAACAGCGGAGTCCTGTCGGATGGCGGAACGGAGCGGATCTGGTTTTCGGTCAGCGACACCGGCATCGGAATTGCAGAATCGGCTAAGGACCATATCTTCCAGCCCTTCCAGCAAGCAGACGATACCGTTATGAACCGCTTCGGCGGGACAGGACTGGGTCTGGCGATCTGCAAGCAACTGGTCGAACAGGTGAACGGCACAATCGACGTTCAAAGCACGGTCGGTCAGGGCAGCACATTCCGTATCCAAGTTCCGGTCCAACGGGTCGAGGCCGATGCGACCGAACCGGCGCCCTTCCCGGCAGATGTCGTCAACATCGTTTCGTTTGGCGATCTCGAACCGACCTTGCTGGCCACGGCGCAATCGCAGGAAAATGTCATATTGCGGCACGTCAAGTGCAGTTCGGTTGCCGAGCTGAGTCAGGCGATTGCCGACATGGACCTGGCGAAATACGAAGTCGCGCTCATCGCGCAAAATCTGGCCGATCAGCTGGACCCGGACAGCACCATCTGGACTATATTTGCCGACGCCGAAATCGCTCCTGTACTGGTTTCGGGTGCCGACGAAGTCGACATCGCGGACGTTTCGCTGCGTGCCGCATTTGCTTCAATCCTGCCTCCATCCCCCAATTTTGCCGAGATGCGAAGCGCAATTCGAATTGGCTGCTGCTTTGCACGGCACTTCCGCATCGGTCACGACGAAGATGTTCCCGCCGTCACAATATATAAGGCGCGCAAGATTTTGGTGGCCGACGACAACCGCACAAATCGCAACGTACTCGGCGCGATTTTGGGCTCCGCCGGGCATGATGTAACAATGGTCACCGACGGTGACGAAGCACTCGACGCGCTTGAAAGCGGCGGTTTCGACATATTGCTGCTCGATATCAACATGCCACGCCTGAATGGCATCGATGCCTGTACGATGTGGCGACAGATCGAGGGTGGACGCCAGCATCTGCCCATTGTCGGTGTTACCGCCGACGCGACGCCCGAAACCGAAACACGCTGCCGTAATGCCGGCATGGATGTGAGGATCACCAAGCCAGTGGATGCAAAGCTGCTGCTTGCAACAATCGATCGCCTTTGCGGGGGTGCAGATACAGAGGTGGAGGCAGCCACCGGTCCGGACCCGTTTAACATAGTTGTGCCGATTTCACGGATTGGTACCCCTGCAAGTGCCGTTATCGATCAAGCGCAGATCGATTATCTCGTTTCAATCGGCGACGATGCCTTCGTCCGCGGAATGGTGGAGGGCTTTTTCCAGGATGCCGATGAAACGCTCGAACCGTTACGCCAGGCGGTGAGCCAAGGCCGGGTTCAGGAATTCAGATTCTATGCACATGCAATCAAAAGTTCGAGCACCAACATGGGCGCGAAACCGCTGGCCGATCTTTGTGCACGTCTCGAGAAAATTACCGAAGCCGATTTCGACGAGCATCGCTTTGCCTATCTTGAAAAAATAGAAGCCGAACTGTCCAAGGTCATCGAAGCGTTGGGGACATTAACCGGTCAACCCCTGCAACCGCAGACCGCCGCACGGGTCAGGTCGCAGCTTTAAGGCTCCGCTGGATACGCCTTTCTTGCGCATCGGCCAGACGCTCCATTTTGCGGACGTCTGCTTCGGTCAGCGTCATTGCCGTTTCAGCCCAGATATTGGTAATCCGGAGCAACTCCTCGAGCTCGACCGGTGCCGAAACCCGTCGCGCGAGATACACGGCTCTTTCCGCCGCAAACCTTGCCTGTCCGCGCTGGCAATAATCGATAATCGCCGCCTCGCCCTGGCCATCATCGACCAATATATCAACGATACCGAGATCGTGAAGTTCTTCAGCAGTGTGAATTTTACCGTCCAGAATAAAGCTTTCAGCCATCTTGCGTCCAACGCGACGCAAGAGAAAGCTATAGGCACCCATTCCCGGAAAGAGATTGAAGATGATTTCGGGCAGCCCCATCCTCGCGCTGCGCTCGGCAACCAATATGTCGAACGCCAGCGCATGCTCGAACCCGCCGCCCAGCGCATCGCCTTGAACAAGCGCCATTGTTATGATCGGTGCGCCAAAACCGTGCGAATTGGCATATTGCATGCGCACGCATGTTTCGGCGTAACTCCGCATCGCCGCAAGATCCCGGTTCCGGATGCAGTCGGCAAAATGGCGCAAATCGCCGCCGAGATTATAAATGCCCGGTGTTTTCGAGCCGCACACGAAATAGCGCAAATCGTCAGGACCGCCGTTCGCAGGCATCGCATAATTGTTGGCAACCCAGTCCTGAACCTGCTGGATTTCGGCACCGAGACTGTAGGTATAGCTGGGTCGACCGGTCTGGTTCATGAAGCACCAGAAAATCTTGTCTTCATGGTCGTGCCGGACTGAAATTTCGCGAAAATTGCGTCCGGTTATCGGGATACCGAGAACCCGTTCCTGCAACGCAAGCCTGGGTGTTTCTATGGCGCCATCGATGACGCGCGAGTGGAATGCCATAAGACCCCCGACAATGTCAGTTCCTGGTCACCCCAACCAGCATTCGCGTCATAGCACAAATTGACGAACAGCAACGCCAAAAATTACAAAGGCGGCGAATTTAATGAAATGTTGTTATGATGTTACAGTCGGCGCCTGACGCTGGGTATCAATTATTTGTCAGAATGTAGACAAGTGGCGTCAGCAATGTCGGTGCAATCTGCAGGGCATCCTTGAACAACCGGCGTGCCTGGGAATCCCCCACGACGACCACATCGTTCGCAAAAATTTCGGGGTCATTATAGTTCCCCCGACGGATCGCCTTGAGATTATAAAGCGCCGCCATTTTCTGGCCGTTGACGGTGCGAAATACTACCACGTCGTCCAACTTGGCAAACTCGGCCGTGCCTTTTGCCACAGCCACCGCCCGCATCAGCGTCATTTTGCCGATCACCGGATAAAGCCCAGGCTCACGAACCTGACCATCGATGGTCACAACCTGGCTCACCGTTTCCTTCAAATTTACAGTAACCTGCGGATCACGGACATATTGGCCACGCAATCTGCCTTCGATTTCTTCTTCCAGCTCTCCAGGCGTCTTGCCCGCTGCCTGCATGATGCCCGCAAGCGGGAAAGAAATGCGACCGCCGGCGTCGGTTTGCACTTCCTGCTTGCTGAGTTCCTCGATCCCGAAGACGTCGATAGTCAGCTTGTCGAACGGACCGATGAGATACGGCCGGTTCTGCTCGAACAGATCGAGCCGCGTTGGTTCGGGAAGTACGTCGCTTTCCACGATCTTTACGTCCGATGCGCTGCCGGCACCTCCCAACTGCGAGCCGCCGCAGGAAGCAAGCGCAATTGTCAGTGGCAAGAGCAAGAATCGGTTACGCATTTTTAAATCCCAAAATCGGTTGTCGCGGCTTGCTAGCGAATGGGGCGTGGTAACGCCACCTTTTTTGACCGCAGATTAACGACAGAAAACTGGCGGAGAGATAGGGATTCGAACCCTAGGTACCGTCACCGGCACGCCGCATTTCGAGTGCGGTGCTTTCGACCACTCAGCCATCTCTCCGCATGTCAAAGGGGCTGGTCAGTGCCGGAAATCCGGCGCGCCCCGTTGGCGAAGCGGGGCCATTAACCGATGTTTCCAGCTTTGCCAAGCGCAAGCTTGAAATGAAATGCGAATGACATGATATTGGGAATATGGACGAACAAATCATTCCGCCCGACATCGCCGAAGCGCAATTTGCGATTGGCGATGTCGTGCGCCATCGCATGTTCGATTTTCGCGGCGTGGTGTTCGATATCGATCCGGTGTTTGCCAATAGCGAAGAATGGTATGAGTCAATTCCGGAATCGGTGCGGCCTGCCAAAAACCAGCCATTCTATCATCTGTTCGCTGAAAATGCGGACAGCAGCTATATCGCCTATGTCAGCCAGCAAAACTTGTTATCCGACATCGATCATGGCCCCGTCAGCCACCCGGCCATCGATAGCCTGTTCGAAGGATGGACGGGCAAACGCTATGAATTGAAGCGCGTGATGCGTCACTGAGACGGCATTGCTGCTACCCATTCTTCGAGCAGACTGATCCCTTCATTATGTACGGTCGCGCGCCCGAGCTCGGGCATGGCGATGCCCGGATCAGTGCTTTTCATGCGGGCAATCAGGATCGACCGGTCGGGCTTGCCGGGTTCGACAATGAAATCGAGATCGCCACTCGCCCTTCCCGCCGCCACAGGGCGCTTGCCGATGCCGTAAGCGGCCAGATCCTTCGCCGATCCGTCGAGATACAGCCCGCTATTGCTCGCCGATCCTTTGGGCGCATGGCAATGCCCGCAGTTGGCGCGCAGATAGGCCTGCGCGCGCTTGTCCAACGTGCCGCTTTTGGGGTCGTCCCATTTGGCTTCGAGGCGCGCCGGGGTGACACCCAGTTTCGCAGCGTCGCCTTTTCTCGGAAATACCATGTTCTGCGTGAACGGACCGATGGGCATGATAGCATCGCTCGAAGAATGGCATTGCTTGCATTGGTTCTTGTTGGGCACCGCATAGCTGATCGCCGTTTTTGCGCCTTGATGCGTGAATTCCACAGGCAGCCGCGTACCACCGACGCGAAGGTCCGCATCCTTCCCGTCAGCCCGCCAGACATAAGGCAAAGCAACCCAGCCCTCGGGACGATGGAGGAGCAGGCGTGTTTCCAATATCCTTAGTTTGCCTTCACTGTCGGGATAGCCGAAGCTTTTGATAAGTGCGGTTCCGACTGGAAAGGCAATTTTGCCATCCGCGCCTGCTTCGATCTTGGCATTTGCGGGCAGATGGATGAAGCGCTGTTTCTCTGAATAATCGGAGAAAAGCGGGTTGCGTAGTTCATAGGGAATGAGCGATGCGGAAGGCCTATCAGCGCCGCCCTTGAAGAAACCGAATGCAGACAACAGAGGCGGACTGGTCTGCGCGGTAATGGCGGCTTCAGAAATTCCCGGTCGTGAAGCCGATGTCGCTACCGCTGCCGCAAACAGCGCCAATGCCGACAGAATAATGCGCATCAGCGAACGGCCGCCTCCATCGCTTCGGGCAGTTTGATTGCCGGCAAAGCCGCGGGGCGTGATGCGGCCGGAGCGAGCGGCGCAGGTTGCGCGGTCATCGGGTCGGCCTTGATGTCGGTAAGTCCCAGCGACAGCGCAGGCACGCCGTCCATGACGACCGGAGCCTTGCTCACACCGCCTGCGCCATCCCAGAATATCGCCGGAAAACTGCCGCCCATTGCCGCCGCAATTTCCGCACCCCCGCGAAACTTCGGGTCCCATCCGGCGCGTCCGTGCTGATTATCCCAGATCACGACATTTTGCGGCAGCGGGTCGTAGGTCGCGTCTTTATGCTCGAAGCGATAGCCGACGACCATGATATTGCTCGTGCCATTCTCGCCGAGCACATTATCGAAAATCTCGACATTGCGGTTGGCCATCACCATCACCCCGGTACCCGTCGGCACATTGGCGACGATATTGCCCTTCGGCGCGAAATTGGGAGTCATGTTGTCGACGATGATATTGTCGAACACACGCACATTGCGCCCGCCCATTTGCGGGAGGTTCGGCAGGTCGAAAACTAGTACGCCGCCGGTATTGTGTGTCGCGATATTGTCGTAGACATCGGCGTCGTAGCTGTTCTCGATCTCGATCCCTGCGACATTTTCGGTCGCGATCGAATTGCGCACAATGATGTTGCGGGACTGTCCGACATAGATGCCAGCATCCGATGCGCCGCGAACAATTACCGAATCGACCAGCACATCTTTGCCCTCGACCGGATAGATGCCGTAGGCGCCGTTTGTTTCCTTGGGCCCGCCGGTCCATTCGACGCGCAGCTGGTGATAGACGATGCGATCCGCGCCCTTCGACTTGATGCCGTCACCCTTGCTGTTCTCGACGGCAAATTCGCGCAGCACCACATCGTCGGAAGTTATGAGGAACCCCTCGCCTGCTCCCTGTTGGCCAGAAAAGTCGAGGATGCTCTCCTTGACCCCCTGGCCTTTTACAGTGACGCCGTTGACGTCAAGCGAAAGGCCATCGGTCAGCACAAAACGCCCCGCACCCAATTCCACGACATCGCCGGGAGCAGCCGTAATCAGCGCCTCCTGCAACCGTTCCTGTGCGCCATCACCGGGCGCGACGGCTATCGTCTTGGCAGATAGGGGTTGAACAAGCGCGCAAAAGGCAGCGCTGGCGACAGCGATTTTCCTCATCCTCATAGGACAAAGGATGCCGCAACATCAGCGGCTTGCCAAGCAGTTTAAGGCGCGTCGCCTAAAATCCAGTCCACCCCTGCGTCGGCATGGATTTCGGTGCTGTCGTAAATGGGCAGGACATTGGCCTTGGTGTCTACGATCATGTCGAGCTCTGTGCAGCCAAGAACCACCGCCTTGATGCCTTCCTGGTCTATCTCGGTGATCAAGGTTTTGAGCAAACGCTCGGAATTTCGGGAGATTTTGCCGACCATCAACTCGTCATAAATGATCCGGTCGAGTTCCTTCACGTCGTCCATTTCGGCGGGCAGTAGCGTCACGCCATGTTTTACCAGCCTTTGCCGGTACCAGTTTTCCGCCATGACGTTGGCGGTGCCGAGCAAGGCGGCGGATTGGATATTCGCTGCCTTCATCTTCTCGCCTACCGCATCGGCGATGTGGATGACGGGAACTTTCACAGCCTCGGCAACGCGGTCGTGGACTTTGTGCATGCTGTTGGCGCAGATCAGGATTGCCGTTGCACCGGCCTTTTCGAGCCGCTTCGCCGAGGCGACCAGGACAGCTGCCACCCGGTCCCAGTCGGCATCGCTGCTCGCTTTCTGGATATCGCAGAAATTCAGGCTCTCGATAATCAAAGGCGCGTTGCAGGTGCCATTTGTGCGGCGCACGACCTGCTTGTTGATCCGGTTGTAATAGGTTTCGGACGAATACCAGCTCATCCCACCGATCAGGCCCAATTTGCGCATACAACATCCTCAAAAAACAAATCGTCGCCCCAGCGTAGGCTGGGGCCCATCACGTCTGTCAGCGTAAACTGAAAGGCGAGATAGGCTCCAGCCTACGCTGGAGCGACGCATCTTAGTTCTGATAGCTTAACAGCCTTTAATGCTGCAAGGCCTTCACAATATCCTCGCACATCTTTTTCGCATCGGCGAGCAGCATCATCGTCTGGTCCATGTAGAACACGTCATTATCGACGCCCGCATAGCCGACACCGCCCATCGAGCGTTTGATAAAGAAAACGGTCTTCGCCTTGTCGACATCGAACACCGGCATCCCGTAGATCGGCGATGTCTTGTCGGTCTTTGCCGCCGGGTTCACCACATCGTTCGCGCCAATGATGAAGGCAACATCGGCCTGCGCGAATTCGCTGTTGATATCTTCGAGCTCAAACACCTCGTCATAAGGCACCGATGCTTCGGCGAGCAGCACGTTCATGTGCCCCGGCATACGCCCCGCGACCGGATGGATCGCATATTTGACGCTAACGCCCTGCTTCTTCAGGACATCGGCCATTTCGCGCAACACATGCTGCGCCTGCGCCACTGCCATACCGTAACCGGGAACGATGATGACGCTTTCGGCCTGCTGCATCATATAGGCCGCATCTTCGGCGCTGCCGCGCTTCCACGGGCGCTGTTCCTTCGCCTCGCCGCCAGCAGCAGACGCCTCCGCACCGAAACCGCCCGCAATCACGCTGATGAAACTGCGGTTCATCGCCTTGCACATGATATAGGACAGGATCGCACCGGATGAGCCGACCAGCGCGCCGGTAATGATCATCGCGGTGTTATGCAGCGTAAAGCCCATCGCCGCCGCAGCCCAGCCCGAGTAGCTGTTCAGCATCGACACCACCACCGGCATGTCCGCTCCGCCGATAGGGATGATCAGCAGGAAGCCGATGAGGAAGGACAGCGCGGTGATGGTCCAGAATACCCAAGGGCTTTGGTCGATGGTGAAATAGCCGATCAGGCCGAGGATCGCCGCCAGCGTGCCGAGGTTGATGACATGGCGCAGCGGTAACAATATCGGCGCACCCGACATCTTGCCCGCAAGTTTCAGGAAGGCGATAACTGAGCCCGAGAAGGTGATCGCACCGATGGCAACACCAAGGCCCATTTCTACTCGGCTTACGGGGCTGATCATCCCGTCCGCACCATTAATCCCGAAAGCCTCCGGGTTCAAAAACGCCGCTGCGGCGACCAGCACCGCCGCCATACCGACCAGCGAGTGAAACGCCGCAACCAATTGTGGCATATCGGTCATCGCAATCTTCCGCGCCGTCACCCAACCGATGCCGCCACCGATGGCTATTGCGCCCACGATCTCCGGCAAAGAAGCAACTTCGTGCGTGACCAAGGTCGTCACCACCGCAATCAGCATTCCGGCCATGCCGAAACGGTTGCCGCGCTGCGACGTCGCGGGAGACGAGAGCCCGCGCAACGCCAGGATGAAGAAAACACCTGAAACCAGATAGGCAAGCATCACCCATGCAGGAGGAGCGGCATGTTCCAAATTAGCGCTCCTTCTTCTTGTACATCGCCAGCATCCGCGCCGTTACCGCGAACCCGCCGAAGATATTCACGCTCGCCAGCGCCACCGCAATTAAGCCCAGCCACTTCGCGGTAGGCGACCCCGCCGCCGCGCTGGCAATAAGCGCGCCGACGATAATCACCGAAGAGATCGCATTGGTCACCGCCATCAAAGGCGTATGCAGCGCGGGCGTGACCGACCAGACGACATAATAGCCGACGAAGCAGGCCATTACGAAGATGGAAAGGATTGAGATGAAGTCCATTAGCTTTTCTTTCTTTTGTAAGACTCTTCCAATGACTTTCTCGGCCTCAATTTTGGATTGAGTTTCCACATCTCTTTTTGCCTCGCCACTGCAGCCTCTTCTGCAACGCGCTTTCGTTCTGCCGAGCTTCGCTCATATTTTTCCTTCTTAATTCCGTCGCTCGCCTCGAAAAATATTCGAGCTACTACCCCGACAACAACGATCCCCAAGATCAACATAGAAAAGTCGAACGCATCTGCTTCGGGCAGGAAATACTTAAATGTGGCAAAAACGAGGGTAACGAAAAGAACGCCAATTATCCAAATTCCAACTGTTCCTAGAAAACCGCGGACGGCAGCAGCGCCAAACAGCAGTATCGCTACGACTAGGAGCAGCAGCCAAAACATCTACCCCAACAGCCTCTCGTTCACGACCTTACCGTCCTTGGTCAGCCGGATTGCCGCTGTAATCTCATCATCATCGGGCAAAACCGGTCTCCCCGCTTCCTTGTCCCAAAACGCTGACAGAAAATTGAACAGATTGCGCGAAAACAACGCAGAGGTGTCTGCCGCCAAATGCGCAGGCGTGTTCGCATAGCCGATAATCTTCACGCCATGCTTGACCACGACCTCGTCGGCCTTCGATCCTTCGACATTGCCGCCTTGCGCGACTGCGAGGTCGAAAATCACCGAGCCAGGCTTCATGCTGGCAATCTGCGCGTCCGAAATCAGTCGCGGAGCGGCCCGTCCGGGGATCAAAGCCGTGGTGATGACGATGTCCTGCTTGGCAATATGGGCGGAAACCAGTTCGGCCTGCGCTGCCTTATATTCGTCCGACATCTCGGTCGCATAACCGCCTGTGCCTTCGCCCTCGATACCGGCAACATTCTCAACGAAAATCGCCTTTGCACCGAGCGATTCAATCTGCTCCTTGGTAGCTGAACGCACGTCGGTAGCCGAAACCTGCGCCCCAAGCCGACGTGCTGTTGCAATCGCCTGCAAACCGGCAACCCCGACACCCATGATAAACGCCTTGGCAGCACTGACCGTGCCCGCCGCCGTCATCATCATGGGGAAAGCACGCGCATATTCGGATGCCGCTTCAATCACCGCCTTGTAACCCGCCAAGTTTGACTGCGACGACAGGATATCCATCGATTGCGCGCGGGTTATGCGCGGCATGAATTCCATCGCGAGCGCTTCGATGCCCGCCTTGGCGTATTCGTCGACACGCGCGCGCTGACCAAACGGGTCGAGCCCCGCCACCAACCATGCACCCTTGGCCGCTCCCGAAAGCGCCTTGGGTTCCGGTCCCTGCACGCCAAGCACGATATCGGCATTCTTGACCGTCGCCATCGCGGTCCCGACCGTCGCACCCATCGCCTCATAATCCGCATCGCTGACCGAAGCCGTCAACCCAGCCCCCGCCTCAACGGCAATGCTCGCGCCGAGCGCAATGAACTTTTTCACCGTTTCAGGAGACGCAGCAACGCGCGTCTCGCCCGGTGCGGTTTCCTTCAGTACGGCGATTTTCACCACGTCAGGAGGCGCGGCTGGCGATGATCATTACGACCAATAATGTGGTGATGGCGGCGGCAATCGTCCCCCATTTGAAAACCGAATTGAAGATGGCGTAGCTTTCTGCTGCCTGCTCCATATCCTGCCGGTTGCCTGTGGCTTGGTGATCGGCCAATTTTTCCTCCATCTGCAAATTCACTTATCCCGCCTTAACCGCTGATTTCCATCTGCTCAAGCCCGTGCGTCCTAAGAAAAATTATAGGCTGCTTAACAGCCTCTTTACCCCTTTCCGTTACCACAGTTTTCCTGAAACAGATGCATGGACGGTGGATGCAGGAGCAGGAAATCCGGTTATTGATGCTTGTCGACGACGAGCCGGCGCAGTGCCGGCTGGTATCGGCCATCGCATCGCGTGCCGGGTGGCGCACGGTTTTCGCGCGCGACGCCGAAACCGCCATTGCCATGCTCGGCACGCAGGACGGGATGATGCTCGATGCGATCATCCTCGATCAATGGGTGCCGGGGTCTGATTCGGCCTCGCTGATCGCTGAGCTGAAGTCGCGCCGGCCCGCATTGCCCATTCTTCTGCTCACCGCCATCGGCTCGAACGAAGCTGCAATCGAGGCGATGCGCGCCGGAGCGTCCGATTATATTATCAAGCCTGTCGCCGCCGAACGTTTGATCGCCGCGCTCAGCATGGCGTCGGACAAGAGCAAGGAATTCGGCGAGCTGCACCCGCTGACCGAGAAAATCTCGCAGCCTCTGGCTTTCGAGGAAATCATCGGCTCTGCGCCGGCGTTCCGCACGGCGCTCGCCATTGCCGCCAAGGCCGCGCGCAGCCGTGCGCCGATCTTTATCGAGGGCGAAACCGGAGTGGGCAAGGAAGTGGTCGCCGATGCGATCCACGCGGCCAGCCCCCGCTCCAAACTGCCTTTCCTCAAGGTCAATTGCGGCGCGATCTCGCCCAGCCTGCTCGATTCCGTGCTGTTCGGGCATGAAAAGGACGCCTTTGCAGGTGCCTTCGACCGCCGGGTCGGAATTTTGCAGCAAGCCGAAGGCGGCACCGTATTTCTCGACGAGGTCGACCATCTGCCGCCCGAAACACAGGTGCGACTCGTCCGGCTGCTGACACAAAACGAAATCCAGCCGCTCGGAGCAACGCATAGCTACCGTATCGACGTCCGTGTCATTTCCGCGTGCAACTGCAGCCTTACCGACAAGCTGGCCAGCGGCGAGTTCCGCGAAGATCTTTACTACCGCCTGAACGTGGTACAGCTCACTATTCCGCCATTGCGGGAACGCACCAGCGACATCCCCGCCCTCGCCCGCCATTTCCTTGGCCGTATGGCGAACCAGCCCGGCCTGCGCAGCCTCGGTATCACCGAAGAGGCACTCAACATGCTGCGCGACTATAGCTGGCCGGGTAATGTCCGGCAGCTGCAGAGCGCCCTGTTCCGTGCTGCCGTGCTATGCGATCGCGACGCGCTGACACCCGATGAGTTTCCGCAGATCGCAACGGCGATAGGCCTTTCCGGTAACGGCCATGTCAGAACGGGTTCGAACGATGGAATCGGCGTCACGCTCTATGAATCCGACGGCAATATGCGGCCGCTGGAAGAAATCGAAGCAGACGTCATCCGCCTCGCCATTGGCCATTATCGCGGCCGCATGACCGAAGTCGCGCGGCGGCTGGGTATCGGTCGCTCGACGCTGTATCGCAAGCTGGCGGACCTCGGAATCAGCGACGTCGCCTAGTTTCGGCCCATAATGGCAGTCGTTATCCAGTAACCGACCACCGAGGCCGATCCGGTCAGAAACGTCCCCCACATGATGTCCAGCACCGTCACTTTGGTGTTCCACACTCTCATTGTCGCGTGGTTGGTCAGATCATAGGTCATATAGCAAAAGAAACCGAGCAACGCTCCCCAGACCACCGCTGTCTGCCACTTGCCCGAGTTCAGCGCTGGCCCCACCGCAAAAATCATCATGCCCAAAATATAGAGCAGGTAGAACATAACCGCAGGCCCCATGCGGAAGCCGTTCTTCATCATCAGTTCACCGATCTCCGGCTGGTAGAGGCGCGTGTACATATTGCGCAGCCAGATGCTGTCGATGGCGGCAAAGGCTATGCCGGTTGCGATGTAAGCGACGATGTATTTTGCGATCATTCAGGCGTTCGGCCCGATTACGCCTTTGCTGTCAAGGCCGCATCGCGCAGGCCGCGCCACACCTGAACCGCCTGCACGGTTTCGGCGGCGTCGTGAACGCGGACGATATGCGCACCTTGTTCGACTGCTTTCATCGCAAGGAAGATCGAACCACCCAAGCGCGCCTCCACCGGCGCTTCGTTGGAAAGCGCGCCGATCATCCGCTTACGGCTCGCGCCGAACAGGATGGCACAGCCAAGCCCGTGATAGATGGAAAGGCTGTTGATGATCGCCAGATTGTCGCCGAGCGACTTGCCGAAACCAATGCCCGGATCGACCAAAATCTTGTCGCGCGAAATGCCTGCCGCTTCGACCGCATCGACGCGCGCCTCCAGCCAGTCGAAGACATCGGTGACAACATCGCCATATTCGCCGCCCTTGTGCGGATCGCTGCCCTGGCTAGGCGCATGCATCAGCACCACAGGCGCGCCCGTCGCCCTGGCAACTGCAAGCGCGCGGTCGTCGAAAAGCAATGCGGAGATGTCATTTATCATACCCGCGCCCGCAGCAATCGCCGTCTCCATGACCAGTGCCTTGCGCGTGTCGATGGATATCGCGGTGCCGGAAGCAGCTAGGCGCCTGATAAGCGGCTCGACGCGCGCAACCTCGTCGCCCTCCCATACCAATGGCGCACCGGGACGGGTGGACTCGCCGCCTATATCGACAATAGCCGCACCTGCACTTGTCATTGCAAAGGCCGCATCCACTGCTGTGTCGATATCGGCATTGCTGCCACCATCGGAGAAGCTGTCGGGGGTCATGTTGACGATGCCCATGACCTGCGGCTGGTCGATACGGATCGTGCGCTCACCCAGCTGCAGCGGCGCGCGGGCGCTGGCCATCCGCGCATAAAGCTTGCTGCAGCGGGTCTGTTTGTCGGCGGGAAGCCCTGACAGAAATTCGTCCCACTGCGCGACGTCGACCAGCTTTCGCGTCGGTTGCCCGCTAAGGTCGATCACTTCGACCTGCGAGAACCATAACATGCTTCCTGCCAACCGCTGGCTTTCGCCGTCATGGCGCTGCGGGCTGTCGATAAAAGCGACAGGCCGAAGGTAGATTTTGCTCACGGCTCGTTGGCGAGCAGATAGGTCTGACGGAGATCGTCGATCGGTTTGAGCTCGCCTTCGCGCGTCATATAATGCCAGAAAGACCAGCCATTGCAGCTCGGAATGCCTTGCGCCGCCGCGCCGATCTTGTGGATCGAACCGGTCTGCCCGTTCCATGCAAGCGAGCCGTCGGCGCGGATGATGGCTCCGTAGCGGCGCTTTCGATCGGTAAGTTGCGCGCCGGGGCGCAGATAGGAGTTTTCGAGCAATTGTCCGAATGCGACGCGCTGCGCTGCTTTCGGTGACTGCATTGTGGTCAGCGAGGATTCATCGAGCGGCAACGCGGCCTCGATGCGTTCTTCGGCAACCTCGCAATAGCCCGCATCGCGCTCGCACCCGATCCAGTCGCGCCCGAGCCGTTTTGCAACCGCTCCGGTCGTCCCGGTCCCGAAGAAGGGATCGAGGACGACATCCCCGGGCTGGGTGCAGGACAGCAATATCCGGTACAGCAACGCCTCGGGCTTCTGCGTCGGATGGGCCTTCACGCCATTTATCTTGAGGCGCTCCTTGCCGTTACAGATCGGGATCACCCAATCGGAACGCATCTGCAACTCGTCGTTCAGCGTCTTCATCGCGCGATAATTGAACGTGTACCGCGCCTTGTCCGATTTCGACGCCCAGATCAGCGTTTCATGCGCGTTGGTAAAACGTGTGCCCTTGAAATTGGGCATCGGGTTCGATTTGCGCCAGATGATATCGTTCAGAATCCAGAAGCCCGCATCCTGCACCGCCGTGCCGACGCGGAAGATATTGTGATAGCTGCCGATCACCCACAATGTACCGCCCGGCTTCAATATCCGTCGGGCTTCGGCCAGCCATGACTTGGTGAAGGCGTCATAGGTCGCGAATGTATCGAATTTATCCCAATCATCATCGACGGCGTCGACGGTACTACCGTCGGGACGATGCAAATCGCCGCCCAGTTGCAGATTATAAGGCGGGTCGGCAAAAATCATGTCGATGCACGCATCAGGCAGCGAACGCATCGCCTCGACGCAGTCCATGCGCAGGATTTTGTTCAGCGGCAATTGCGCGCTGACAACTTTCACCGGCCGGATTTTTTCGATGACACCCATATTCTACTCCCGCTTGAGCGCCTCCGATGAGTCCCTAAAGCGTTAAGGTCAAGGCCGTTAACCTGCGGCAAAGCCGGTAATATATGGTTAACGACGCATCATTTGGGCGGAACGAAACGAGTCCGGCACAAGATATTGAGTCTGACGATTCCGCCGGGACTCAACCGGTGGTGGTGTTGCGTGAAGGACTCACCGACGAAAATTATTTTACACTAACACCATCTGCGACACCGGCGCGAAGCTCCTGCGGTGCAGCGGCGTCGGGCCCAACCGGCGGAGCGCGTCCATGTGGATCGCAGCGCCATAGCCTTTGTTCGACGCCCAGCCATAGCCCGGATAGTCAGCATCCGCCGCGACCATGATCCGGTCGCGATGTTCTTTGGCGATGATGCTGGCAGCAGAAATGCAGGGATGAATGGCGTCGCCACCAACGACAGCTTCCGCACGATAGCTCCATCGCGGCAGGCGGTTGCCGTCGACGATGACCAAAGTCGGCCGGACTTCGAGCGCCTCGACCGCGCGGGTCATGGCCAGCATCGTGGCTTGCAGGATGTTGAGTTCGTCGATTTCCTCAACCGAGCATAGGCCGACCGCCCAACGGCAACGCGATTTGATCTGCGCTTCCAACTCAGCCCGCCTTTTCGCTGACAGTTTCTTGCTGTCATCCAGCCCGTCGATACCGCCTTCACACAATATCACCGCTCCGGCGACAACCGGCCCTGCCAGAGGCCCCCTGCCCGCCTCGTCCACCCCGACAATCATATCCGCCACGCCGGGTAACGCCGGTTCTCGCCCGCATTGTACAGGCAGATCATATTCCCCGCCGGATCGAGCAGCCGCGCCTCGCGCCAGCCCCAGTCTTCGTCCTGCGGCATTTGTTTGAAGGCATAGCCCTGGCTGACAAGCTCGGTGACCCAGGCGTCTAGCCGTTTGCTCTCGAAATACACCACCGTCGAAGTCGAATGGTCTTCGCTCGCATGGACCGAAAAGGTGACGCCATTAGGCACCTCGAACCGCGCATAGCCATTTTCGGGACTATCAACGATCTGGTGCAGGCCGAGCGTGCGATAGAAATCGACTGACGCGCGATAGTCGCGACAGCCCACCGTCACCTGATTGAGCGAAGGCCCCGCGACCATTGCGTCCTCGCGCACCGACTGATGTCCCATCGGGCCGTGGCCTTGGCCAAGCCCTGGCGCATCGTGCAGGGCAAGCCGCACGAACAGTCGCGCGCGCTCGATGGCCGGGACAAGGTCCATCCCCTGTCCCAGCCCCGTCGCAATGGCCGTAGCCAAAGTACAGCCGGTGCCATGTGTGCTGCGGGTCTCGATGCGTTCCGATGCCCAGCTTTGGCTTTGCTCTGCGGCCAAGTGGAGTTCGTCGACAATCTCGTCGTCTTCGGCATGACCGCCTTTGATAAGCAACCGGATATTCCGGCCAAGCAAGGCGTCCTTGCCTCCCAGTGCCTTGAGTTCGGGCAGGTTCGGCGTTGTCACTGCTGCCATCCGCATCAGCCGCTCGAATGCAGAAATCGTATCGGCATCGGCAAGCACCGCGCCGCTGGTCGAAACCATCACCGGATCGAACACAATGGGGCATGAAAGCCCGGAAAGGCTGTCCGCCATGGCATGCGCGGTATCGGCGCTGCCTATCATTCCGATCTTGACCGCATCGACGCCGATGTCGCTGACTACCGATGCAATCTGGTCGACCACCATTTGTGTCGGAACCTGATGCACCGCATCGACTCCAAGCGTGTTCTGCGCGGTAATTGCGGTGATCGCAGTCATCGCATGACCGCCCAGCATCGTGACCGTTTTGATATCCGCCTGAATCCCGGCACCACCGCCGCTGTCCGACCCGGCGATAATCAGGATACGCGCGGGCCTCGCGTGCTGCATCAGCCCGCTACGGCCCGCACCGCGTCGCAAATACCGTCGACGACGCGCTCGACCTGCGCTGCGTCGTCACCCTCGGCCATGACACGAATGACGGGTTCGGTCCCTGACGGACGGATGACGAGGCGCCCCTTGCCTTTCAATTCCGCCTCGGCATCGGCGATGACCGACTGCACGCCAGCGTCTTCCAGCGGTTTACCGCCCGAAAAACGCACATTCTTCAACAATTGCGGCACCGGGTCGAACAGGTGCAGCAATTCGCTCGCGGGCTTACCGCTCTCGACCAGCTGTGCCAGCACCAATAAAGCGGCAATCGTGCCGTCGCCGGTGGTCGCATGGTCGAGCATGATCATATGCCCCGACTGCTCCCCGCCAACATTGATACCATGCCGCCGCATTTCCTCGAGCACATAACGGTCGCCGACCTTGGCACGAACCAGTCTCAGATCCTGCGTTTCCAGATAGCGCTCCAGCCCGAGGTTCGACATTACGGTAGCAACGATGCCACCGCCCTTCAGCTTGCGCGCCCGGTTCATCGCAGTGCCCAGCAATGCCATGATCTGGTCGCCATCGACCACATGGCCTTTTTCGTCGACCACGATCAACCGGTCGGCATCGCCGTCGAGCGCTATACCGATGTCCGCGCCGGCAGACACCACAGTTTCCTGCAAGGTCGCGACATATGTCGAGCCGACCCTGTCATTGATATTCTTGCCATTGGGATTGACGCCAATAGGCGTAACTTTCGCACCCAATTCCCAGAATGCGGTCGGTGCAACCTGATACGCCGCGCCATTGGCGCAATCGAGTACGACATGCAGCCCGTCGAAGCGGATATGTTCGGGAACGCACGCCTTGACCGCGTGGATATAACGCCCGCGACTATCCTCGATCCGCCGCGCGCGGCCGACATCGGGCGCGTCTGCCAACCGCACAGGCTGGTCAAGCAATGCTTCGATTGCAAGTTCGTCCTCGTCCGACAATTTGAAACCATTGGGGCCAAACAGCTTGATGCCATTGTCCTCATAGGGATTGTGGCTTGCCGAAATCATCACGCCCAGATCCGCGCGCATCGAGCGCGTGAGCAATGCCACTGCTGGCGTCGGGATCGGCCCGAACTGCACCACATCCATGCCGACGCTGGTGAAGCCCGCCACCAGCGCATTTTCGATCATATAGCCCGAAAGCCGCGTATCCTTGCCGATGACAACGCGGTGCTTATGGCCGCCACGCAGGAAATGCGCGCCTGCCGCCTGCCCGACCTTCATCGCCATTTCGGCGGTCATCGCGCTGGCGTTGGTGCGCCCCCTGATACCGTCGGTTCCGAAATATTTGCGCGCCATTTTTGTTCCTGATTTTTTGCGAATTTCTGCCCCGCGTCGGCACTCCCTTGCATAGGCGGCAACGGGCTGGCAAGACCTCACCTGCATGTCCAACGCTACCCGCATCCTCATCGCCCTTGTCGTCGGCCTTTTGCTCGGCATCATCGCAGCAGCGCAGTCGCCAGATTTAGGGGAGCAGATTGCGTACTGGCTCGATATCGTTGGCTCGCTTTGGCTCAACGGTCTGCGGATGACGGTGGTGCCGTTGGTGGTCGCCTTGCTGATTACCGGCATTGTAAAAAGTGCTGAAGCGGCCCGCGCAGGGCCAATGGCGGCACGCACGGTAACGTGGATCGTCTCGATGATGGTCTTGTCGGCGGCGATGGGCGCGCTGCTAACACCGCTATTTCTCCAGCTCTGGCCTATGCCGTCGGAAAGCGCCGCAGCCCTCCGTGCGGCATTGACAACAGCCCCAGCAGTTGCCGACCAGCCAGCCTTACGCGATTTCATCGTGGCGCTGGTGCCGACCAACCCGATTGCGGCGGCAGTGAACGATTCGATCCTGCCGCTGCTGATTTTCACCCTCACCTTCGCTTTCGCGGTCACGCGGCTGGCACAAGGCCCACGCACACAAATGTCAGGATTTTTTGAGGCACTGGCCGATGCGATGGTCATCGTCATCGAATGGGTGCTGAAACTCGCGCCTATCGGCGTGTTCGCGCTGGCTTTTGTCGTGGGGGCGCGCTCGGGCTTTGCAGCACTCGGGGCTGTCGCGCATTACATCATCATCGTATCAATGGTCGGCATCGTTGTCGGCGCCTTTGCCTACCCCGTCGCGGTCTTTGCGGGCAAAATCCGGTTCACCGATTATGCCCGCCAAATCGCGCCGGTGCAGGCCTTCGCGGTCTCGACCCAATCCTCGCTCGCAAGCCTGCCTCTGATGCTCAAGAAAGCGGAAGCCTTAGGCGTGCGGGAATCTACAGCAGGGCTGGTACTGCCAATGGCGGTAGCGCTACTGCGTGTAACCGGCCCGGCGATGAACCTCGCCGTGGCGCTCTATGTCGCCAACTGGTTCGGCGTGGAGCTCGACGCTTTCGACTATAGCTTTGCAATATTCATCGCCGCATTGACTTCGATGGGCGCGGTCAGCCTGCCTGGTACGGTCAGCTTCGTGACCTCGATCGCACCGATCTGCCTAGCGCTTGGCATTCCGGTCGAGCCGCTGGCCTTGCTGATTGCCGTCGAAACACTGCCCGATATTTTCCGCACCACCGGCAATGTCCAGATGGATGTTGCACTTGCCACCGCCATCGAGGCGCCCGAAAAGGAGAAAGCCGATGCAGTACCGCAACCTGGGTAGTCTGAAAGTCAGCGCCATCGGCGTCGGCTGCATGCCGATGATCAAGGGCGGCAACATCGTATACGGCGAAGATGCCGATCCGGATGAGGCGATCAAGACCATCCATCGCGCCATCGACCTTGGTATTACCTTTTTCGATACCGCACAGATTTACGGACCCTTCCAGAATGAGGAACTGGTCGGCGAGGCGATCAGGGGCAAACGTGACGGCCTCGTCATCGCATCCAAATTCGGCTTCCGCTTCGAAGACAAGAGAATCACTGGCGTCGACGGTAGCGCCGCCAACGCACGCGCCTCGGTCGAAGGCTCGCTCAAGCGGCTCGGCATCGACTGCATCGACCTGTTCTACCAGCACCGCGTCGATCCCAACACGCCGATCGAAGATACCGTGGGCGGTCTCGCGGACTTGGTGAAAGAGGGCAAGATCAAGCATATCGGCCTCTCCGAAGCAGGCCCCGAAACGCTGCGTCGCGCTGCCGCCGTCGCACCGATTGCCGCATTGCAGAGCGAATATTCTTTGTGGGAACGCGATATCGAGGAAGACATATTGCCGACCTGCCGCGAGCTCGGCATCGGCTTCGTTCCTTACTCACCGCTCGGGCGCGGATTCCTGACCGGATCGATCCGCAGCCTCGACGACCTGCCCGCCAATGACTGGCGCCGCAACGATCCTCGCTATCAGGGCGATAACTTCGCTGAAAACCTGAAAGTCGTCGATATCGTCGGCGAAGTCGCCGCCAAACATAATGCCTCGAACGCGCAAATCGCGCTCGCGTGGCTATTGGCGCAAGGCGATGACATTGTTCCCATTCCCGGCTTCAAACGCCGCTTCACGATGGAGGATAGTGCCAAGGCGGCCGACGTGGCGCTGGACGCAGACGATCTGGCCAAACTCGCCGCCGCCGCCCCGCGCGGCGGCACCGCAGGCCCGCGTTATGGCGAGGCGGGTATGCGAATGGTCAGGCTATAGCCACCGGAACACGCCCGCCGGAAACCCGCCAAAATAGCCATGCGCCCAACTGGCAGCCAACCACAAAACGAGGCCTGCCGCGAATGCCAAAAGACCTACGCTGCCGAGCTGCCCGAGCCGCAACCCGAAACTCGTTTGCCGCAACCAGGAATCCCATTCGACGCCGACCAGCTTCGCTTTCTTGATTTCCTGCGCCTTCGCTCCGACCAGTGCCAGAAAGACAATCGCGCCCGAAAAAATCAGATTATCGGGCCGCGCCGCGACCAAAATATGCGACACGCCCCAGATCGCGAACCCCCACATCATAGGATGCCGCGTAACCCTGAAAACGCCGGAAGGCTTTTGCGCGGCCATGGCGTCCGGCATGCCGGGTAATGACGGGTTGCGCACAAAGGAGCCCACAAACAATATCGACGCGAGCAGCATGAGGACGGTCGCCACCGCCCAGACGATATCGCCCGCCGGCCACAATGCTGCATCCTTGGGCGCGCGCTGAAATTCCATCACCATCCACGCGAAGGTGACGAGCGAAACCAGCGAATAGACGAGCAGAAAGCCGCCGGCTTTGAAAACATAGACAAAGCGCGCGCGCAACGGGTGGGACATCAGGAAATGGGTGCCCACAAACGCCACACTTGCGAGAATGAGCATCAGGTAATTGCTCAATTTTTATCCTCCGGCCCCCGGATTTTCTGCGGCTTAGCAGAAGTCTTATCTACCTGTCATAAGCC